>OHAG01000245.1_pt1 | contig 47653 bp, 44 predicted proteins | sample 1577081 | NCBI WGS metagenome assembly OHAG01 (sample SAMEA3541513, study PRJEB24748) | human gut metagenome | biome: human gut; feature: human-associated habitat; material: faeces | place: China | collected 2012
CATTCGAACTATTTTATGAGAAACTGTCGCATTTGTATTGACAATTCGTCATATGGAAAAAGTAAACGGGTAATAATATGGATAAAAAAGGCTACCAATTCTGTAAACTAAGTTACAGGTTTGGTAGCATTTTTATAAATTGAAACTATTTGTCATTGCTGGAATCTTTATCTACTAATGCGATTTGATGAGTTAATTCTTTAATTTTCTCTTGTAATTGACTAACACGGATTGTTAATAAAAAGATCATGATAAACATAAAGAATATAACAATGAAGAAAATTGAATTAGCTGGAGATTCAAATCCAAGTAAATTAGAGATTACATATGTAATTTGTGGGAAAATACTACAGATGAAGAAGATACAAATTCCGATAATCCAGACGATGATATCATCAATACGCACATTAGATTTTCTTACTTTATGAATAATGTACCAGTAAGTGAAAATACAACCAATAATCAGGATAAGTTGTAATTGAAATTTAATTATTCCATTAAAAAGAAACACAATAAATCACTACTTTCTAAAGTTTTGAATGAATAAAATGCTGATTAACATTCTTGACATATATTTAATACTATTTGTAATATTTAAATAACTTTCACCTGCGATACGCTCATCCATTTCAACGTGAACTTCTTTAATTACAGCACCTTTTTTTAGTTGGTAGGCAATTGTATCTGGCTCTGGTGGATAGTTCATATTAAAAGCAAATTCTTTAATTAATTTGTTACTGATGGCACGCATTCCACTGGTTGGATCTTTAACCTCAACACCTGTTGTAAGTTTTGTTACAAAGGTGATAATTCGAGAGCCAATCATACGGGCATTCCATGGTTTTTTTGAGTTAACAAAGCGAGAACCTATAACGATATCAGCCCCGCTTTCAATCCCATGTACTAAATCTTCGATATATTCTGGGCGATGCTGTCCATCTCCATCATATTGAATGGCAATATCGTAATTATGATGATAAGCATATTTGTAACCTGCTTGAACAGCTCCTGCGAGACCTAAATTGATAGGCAAATCTATAAAGTTATAGTTATTCTTTTCGCAGATGAATTTTGTATTATCTTTAGAACAATCATTAACAACAACATAATCATATTGCGGATAAGATGTAACAAGCATGTTTACAACGCGTTCAATATTTTCTTCTTCGTTGTAAGCTGGTATAATGATTAACGTTTTCATCTCTACACTCCAATCTTCTCCTATTATATACATTTATTAATTTTATCATAGATAACAATAACCGACACTATTTTTTTCACATATCCCTTTTTCTATCTTAAGTTTTTTCTCGTATTAATAAGATAATGTAGAATTTTACTTGTATTTAGTTATTTAATAGGATAAGATATCTTTTGTATAACGTTCAAAAAATGAACATAAAGGTCGTGGGTTAAATGAATGAAATTTTGATGAAGATTAATAAAAATCCGGGAATCAATCAACGGACATTAGCTAGTTTATGTAGTTTATCACTTGGGAAAGTAAATGCTTTAATCGAAGATATTGAACAGAACGGATTCATTAAAAAAGAGATTAAGGGAAGAGAGCACCGTTATTTTATTACAGTAAAAGGATTAGAATTTTTAGAACAGCTGATTCGAAAATCAAAAGAAACAGTGATTGACTTACATATAGATGAGAAGTCTAATTTAAAAACAGCAGTCATTTTAGCGGCTGGTCGTAATCAGCAATTTATTGATCCTGTTTGTTTACAACCTATTGGTGAAACAACATTAATTGAGCGAATGATTAATCAGTTAACATTTTTAGAAATTGAAAAGATTATCGTTGTTGGGGGATATCACATTGACAAACTTCGTGAGGTTTTACCAGAACATGTATTAGTCGTATCAAATGAAGATTACAAATGGACAGGAACGATGGCTTCATTAGCTAAAGCAGAACCCTATCTTAATGAAGATTTTTTATTAATCGAAAGTGATATTGTCGTGGAGACGGCTGGGTTAAAAGAATTAATTGAGGATCATAATCGAGACTCTGTCTTAATTACTGCCGAGAGTGGTTCAGGTGATGAGGCGTTTGTTGAAATTCGAAATCAACGTTTATTTAAAATTTCCAAAGATATTGCTCAACTCAATCGAATTGATGGTGAAATGATTGGAATCAGCAAGTTATCATATGAATATTTTTCTAAAATGATGGAGTTCTATCAGGACAACCAAAATCCATATTTAAATTATGAATATTTAATGTTAGATGTGGCGCATACGTATACATTAGGATATAAGAAAGTCGATAGTTTGTTATGGCATGAAATTGATGATGTAAGACATTTAGAATTAGTTCAGTCAAAGTTAATGAAACGAATTCATAAAAAAGAAAAAATGTTACATTTAGAATCTTTAAAGGTACTTGTTAGTGAATGTTTGAATATTGATATGACGCAAGTCAAACAAATTGCTGCTATCGGTGGGATGACGAATAAGAACTATAAAGTAATGATTGATGATCAAAACTATGTGTTACGTGTCCCTGGAAATGGAACAGAGAAAATGATTAGTCGTGTAGAGGAAATTAAAAATGCCGCTTTTGCTCATGAAATTGGAGTTGATGCGGATCTAATTTATTTTAATGAACAGACAGGAATTAAGATTTCAAAATTTATTGAGGATGCCCAAACCCTCAGTCCTGAAGGAGCGAAAAAACCATATGTAATGAAGAAGATTTGTCAACTATTGAATCGACTTCATCAATGTGGGCGTGAAATGGAAAATGAGTTTAACGTTTATGAAAAGATTGAATCATATGAACAATTGTTAAATGAATTAAAAGGAGAGTATTACGATGATTATCAATCGGTTAAACAACAAGTCTTACAGTTAAAAGAATTAATGGATGACTTAGAAATAAAGCTAGCTCCTTGTCATAATGATACATTGGCTGAAAACTTTATTAAAGATGAACAAGATCAATACTATTTAATTGATTGGGAGTATGCGGGTATGAATGATCCGATGTGGGACTTGGCTGCTCATTGTTTAGAAAATGGATTCAACTCAGATGAAGAAGAATTATTTTTAAAAACTTATTTTAAACAAGAACCAAAAGAGTCATATAAAACGCGTGTCTTAATCAATAAGATTTATCAAGATTTTTTATGGAGTTTATGGACAAAAGTGAAAGAAGCTAGTGGTGATGACTTTGGGGACTATGGTATTGAGAGATATAATCGTGCGAAAGAAAATCTAAACTTATTAGCAAAGAAGTTGGAGGGGTAGAGAATGAGTTATGGGTTATTATCTGGATTGCTTTGGGGATTAGATACGGTTTTGCTGGGTATCGTCATGGCGATGTCTCATTTTGTTCAAACCGAACAAATTATCTTTTTAGCTCCATTTATTAGTACATTTTTTCATGATACTTTTTCAAGTCTTTGGTTATTACTTTATTTAATTTTCAAAGGTCAGTTTAAAGAGACGATCGGAAAGATTAAAAGTAGAAGTGGACGTTTTATTATGTTAGGAGCATTACTTGGAGGTCCTGTTGGCATGACAGGCTATTTATTGGCTATTAAATACTTAGGTCCTGCTTATACGGCAATTATTTCTTCACTGTATCCAGCTTTAGGGGCTTTATTATCGTACTTATTTTTGAAAGAGAAGATGAAAAAAAGCAATATTCTAGGGCTAATGATTAGTATTTTAGGAATCATTAGTTTAGGATATAGCCCACAAGGAATGCCGACTCATCTTGTGATGGGATTCATCTTTGCGCTTCTATGTGTGTTTGGATGGGCATCTGAAGCTGTCATTTGTTCGTATGGAATGAAAGATGATGAATTGACGCCCAATCAATCACTATTTATTAGACAATTAACCTCTGCTATAACGTACGGTGCCATTATTATTCCACTGATTCAAGGGATGATGTTTACGGTTGCTACATTATCAGATCAGTCACTACTTTTAATCATGTTAACCGCTCTAGCGGGAACCCTTTCTTATTCATTTTATTATAAAGCCATTCATAAGATTGGTGCTACAAAGGCGATGTCATTAAATATTACGTATTCGGCTTGGGCTGTTTTATTTGGGATTGTGCTTCAAGGGAATAGTATCGATTTAAAGTCTGTCATTTGTGGTGGTTTAATTATCATGGGATCAATTTTAGCAGCTGGTGATTTATCAGAATTTAAATTAGTTGAAGCAAAATAGGAGGAAATCATGAGAGCGATTATTTTAGCAGCGGGAATGGGAACGCGTTTACGCCCATTAACATTAAAAACACCTAAACCATTAATTCCAGTTCAAGGAGAACCGATGGCCGAACGTCAGATTAAGTTTTTACATGAAAAGGGAATTAAAGATATTACCATTGTAACAGGATATCTGAATGAATCATTCTATTATCTACAAGAAAAGTACGGGGTAAAATTAGTCCATAATGATAAATATAATGAATATAATAACCTTTATACGATGTATTTAGTTAAAGAATTTTTACCGAATTCATTTGTGTTAGAAGGTGATGTTTATTTAAATCGTAATATATTAGATGAAACTGTAACACAGTCAACTTATTTTAGTGCTCGAAAATCTAATTTTAATAATGAGTGGATGTTAAAGATAGGAGCAGATGGATATCTAGACAATATTGTTGTGGGCTCAGATGATGAAGAATTAATCATGTGTGGCGTTTCTTATTGGAATCAAGAAGATGGTGAATTCTTAAAAGCAAAACTAGAGCAAGCTGTTGAACAAGGCGAATTTGAACAGTTGTTTTGGGACAATTTAGTGAAGGACTCTTTAGATGAGTTAAAAATTAATGTACGTGAATTAAAATCAGATGATTTATTTGAAATTGACTCATTAGATGAATTAAATGAATTAGAAGCATTATTACAAAATAAATAATGAAAAGGCTGTGTTAACTGAGGAGTTTGACACAGTCTTTTTTGTTAATAAATGTTATATAATTATATTGTTTGAAAAATTATGGTATAATCTCTAATTGAAATTATATATAAGGGCGTGGAGAGAGTATGAATCATAAGAGAAAGTATTTAGTTGTCTTTCTTTTAGCGACTATTGTAATAAATAGTTTCCAAATAGTGGCGAATGCAAGTAATTTTGGTTTCATGGATTCGTTTGAAAATCCCATATTACCAGAGGAGGAAGAGTTAGTATTACCAGGGATGTATGAAGAAGTGAGTATCGAAGATATTCCAACAGAGAGTCGAGCTGTCGTAAGATCGGCTGAGGCTGGAAGATGGGTTTGGCCAACAGCAGAATTTTATCCTATTATTTGTAAATATTTATGTTATAAAAACCATCATGCAATTGATTTATATGCCCCAACAGGAACGGCTGTGTATGCAGGTCGTGATGGAGTTGTTGAGCAAGTCATTTCAACTTGTCCAAACATGTTCGCTAATCAAAAAGAGTGCGGTGGTGGATATGGAAATTACATCACGATTAAACATGCAACAGGTGTTTATTCACGTTATGCCCATTTAAATTCAGTTGATGTGAAAAAAGGTCAAAAAGTATCAGCTGGACAAAAAATTGGAACAATTGGGACATCAGGTCGAGTAGGAGCTGCTCATTTACATTTTGAAATTCGTCAGGATACACGAGGAATGGCAGCTGGTGGTTGGGATCCACTAGATTCAACTCGTTTTAATTACGTTTTACCATCAGAAAAAAACTCAGCAAAGGTTGGTTGGGTGAAAGAAAGTAATCAATGGTATTACTATAAAGGTGGTAAAAAACAAACTGGCTGGCAAAAAGTTGATGGGACTTGGTATTATTTAAATTCAAGTGGGGTCATGCAAACTGGGTGGTTAAAAGATCGAGGAACTTGGTATTATTTAAAATCAAGCGGAGCGATGGCTACTGGTTGGGAAAAAGTTAATGGAACATGGTATTACATGAATGCAAGTGGAGCGATGCAAACCGGCTGGCAAAAGCTTGATGGGGTATGGTATTATATGGATTCCAGTGGAGCGATGTTAACCGGTTGGCAAAAAATCAATGGAACATGGTATTACATGAACTCAAGTGGAGCCATGTTGACTGGATGGCAAAATATTGGAGGCGCACGCTACTACTTAAATTCAAGTGGAGCGATGTTAACTGGTTGGCAAAAGCTTGATGGGGTATGGTACTATATGGATTCCAGTGGAGCGATGTTAACCGGTTGGCAAGACATTGGAGGCGCGCGTTATTACTTAAATTTATCTAATGGAGCCATGTTAACCGGATGGCAAAAAATTGATGGAAACTGGTATTATTTCTATAGTGGTGGATCAATGGCAACAAATACTGAAATTGATGGATGGTCAATTGATGCAAACGGAATTGCAACGAAAATTGAAGCTGTACAAAATGGTTGGCTACAAGTTGGAAATGATAAATTATATTATATTGAAGGTGTAGCTCAAATCGGGTTAGTTGATATTGAAGGCGCACGTTATTATTTCAATGAAAATGGAATGATGCAAACCGGGTGGCAAATCATCGATAATGTCAAATATTATTTCTATGAATCAGGACAAATGGCAACTTCAACTGAAATCGATGGATGGTCAATTGATTCAAACGGAATTGCAACGAAAATTGAAGTTGTGCTAAATGGTTGGCAAAAAATCGATGGTGATTGGTATTATTATGTCAATAACGTTAAACAAACAGGTTGGTTAACATTAGGAAACGATAAGTATTACTTAAAAGCTGATGGAAAAATGATGAGTGATGAATGGTTAACTCAAAATAATAAAAAATATTATTTCGCAGCAAGTGGTTTAATGAAAAAAGGTTGGATCGAGTGGCGTCATCAATGGTATTACACGAACCAAAATGGTGAAATGCTAACGAGTGGAACTGTGGATGGATGGATTATTACGCCAAGTGGAATGGCATATCTTCCAGGTCGAATGAATCCAGATTATGTTGTTAATAAATCAATTGAACGTTTATTAAATTTAGAAGGATTTGTTTATAATCCTAACCTAACTAGCAGTAATGCTAAGCATACGACCATAACAGGACAACCAGGTTATGATGAAGCATTAACAGAAGCAGTCGTTGTAGAAGTTTTAACAAGTGGAAAATCTCAATTTAATGTGTATTTAGATGAAAATACAGTACATATCTTTATAAAATAATTGAAAAGCTCCTAGCAATCGATGAGATTGGACTAGGAGCTTTTTGTATAGAAAAATGAAGCTTATCATATTTAAGTAGGCATAATAAAAGATAAAAAGATAATACTTTTATTGCTGCCTCTAAATGATCAAACAGATTGATAGTAAGAAAGAGATATAGAGATTAATTCTAATCGAGTTCTGAGCATGGAAACCGTTATTAAATTATAGTATAATATAGAAATCATTATCGATTTGGATTATGATTAGACAGGATAGGTCATATAGAGTTAGCTATATTAGTAAGGAGATTATTATGTTATCATTGCTTTTATTAATTATATTGTTTGTTTTATATAGCCAATTAGTTGGTCAGGCGGCTTATTCTTATTTTCCTGAGATATTAGGAAAGATTAAATATAAGTGGCCAATTGGTTTCTTTATTATTTTAGGATTAATTCAACTTGTTTCATTTCCACTTCAGGTCATGCATGTCTCGATGCAGGTGGTTGCTATTTGTTATTCATTGATTTTTTTAATCTTAAGTATTTTTGTGTTCCGTTATTTATATGCAGCTTACTGTGATAAAAGATTAGAGATATTTAAGTTTAAAAAAGAACATTTAATGGATTATTTCTTAATAGTATTATTTATTAGCTTCAATTTTATTATCTGTTTTTCAACGAACTCCTTTAATGATATGAATGCTGATCAAAGTTTTTATATTACGTTAGTTGAAAATAATGTGGGAGCTGAACAGATTAATGGAATCTTACCTCTAAGTGGTCAGATTGGTTGGTTAGACTCTTATTATAACTTCCAAGCCTTTTACCTATTCTTAACGTTTTTATCAATGATATTTAATTTAGACGCAGTATTGGTCATGGCTTGGTTTGTGCCTGTCTTGTTATGGTTAACGGTTTCAATGACATTTTTAAATTTAATTTACTATTTTAATCGTTCTAATAAATCATGGAAAACAATGTTTATTTTTATTATTTTATGGTCTTTTGTTTCATTATTTGACTACTTTGTTAGATATAATGTCTATGGAAATAATATTCGACTTTTTGTCTTTGCTTATTTAATGATGGGGTATGCGGATTACTTTAAAAGTCCTAAGCTTCGTACGTTAATATTATGTGGACTTCTTTGGGCCAGTGCAAGCTCTTTTCAATCGACAGCTTTGTTTTTAGGGATCATGATAATGGTAGCCATAGGGATTTATGAATTATTTTATCATCGAAAAGAGTTAATCTTACCTTTGATTTTTAGCGCGATGCCACTTCTTGTTTACGCAGCTTTCTTCTTATCTTATCGTTCAACAACATTACTAGGAGTGATCATAGGGGCTGCAGTTTTCTTACTAGCTATTCTATCGTGCAATCAACAAACAAAGTCAGTACTTAATCGCTTCTTTTATAGTCGATTTTTTAGAGGTATTCTTGTTCTTGGTGTCATTGGAATGACAGTGTTATCTATGAAGATGGTTCCTTCTTTAAATGAAGAGATCTCGATTTCACCGCGTTATTTTATTGAATTTTTATTTGATAAGTATGCCCCTAGACGCAATTATATAACAAAAAAGAACTGGTCAATGTTGTTATTAGCCTTAATACGTGATGGTTTATTTTTATTATATCTAGTCGCAATTGTGCAGTTTAAAAAACTAAATGAAACATTAAAATTCGCATTTATTACCCAATGGATCATCATTCTTATTTTTTATAATCCACTTGTATCTGCCTTTGTTAGTACGTACTTCACTGGTAGTGTGTACATGCGTACAGGGGATATCATCATGTCACTATTTTTGATTGCGGGAATACTCGTTTATTTTGTTAATCATTCAAAGTTTCGTGAAGTTGTTATTGTCTTAGTATGTTTATCAGCCATTCAACTAGCAACGAAAACACATCAGTATTTGACCCATGATTTTAATCAGATAGGTAATACGCAAACCTTTAATCATCTATACCGTATGGATCAAGATATTATTGATACGGCTAACTATATTGAAGCTTTTGTAGAAGAACACTATAGCGGAGAGCGTCCTAAAGTGTTGACTACTCAGTTAGAGCTCAACTATTTTGCTCATAACTATGAAATGCTCTATACTGTCAATGAAGAACGACGTGTCTTTAATGACAGTTATCGTCAAGCTAAACCAGAATTATATCTGTTACGCGATGGCTTACGCAAATCGTATGAACTATCTGAAGAACAGCAACAACAATTTAAAGAAACGCTAGAACAACTAAAGCCCGATATTGTTGTTATACCAACCATTGCTGCCCCATGGGTACATGAAATCTTTGATAATGTTACTTACAAAATAAATGAAAATGATTCATGTATTGTTTATCAACTCTTAAAGTAATTGAAATAGTTTCACCGGTAACTAGGGGGTGTGAAATCTATTTAATTTTTACTCAGTTATGGGTAGATTAAATAGGTTTCTTTTTTATTACCATGAAATCAAATTAATGAATCTAAAAAGTAGAGGGGATACTAATTATATAAAAAAATAAGATTTATGATATGACTTAGAAAATACCCCCTTTATTTGTTTATATTAAAATAAAGAGGATTAGTATTAATCTTTTAATTTATCCAATAAATATTTAATAGTGAATAAACGTTTGAATTAAAGATGAGTAGACTTATTCCAGTTCATTTAATTTCTTTAATGGATATTTATAATTAAACTATAACCACCATCTACTTTAAAATATAAGATGTATTATAGGAGAGATTGAAATGAAGATTTGGTGCTAGTATAGTTTTATGGACACACTTAGGTTAAGCCGTTACAATAGACTTAATAAAAGGATGTGTCTGTATGAAAAAATATAATACTGAATTTAAATCAATGATTGTTGAACTTTATAAAACTGGACGTTCAGTCAAAGAACTTAGTCGTGAATATGGTGTATCCGAAGTCACTATCTATAAATGGATTAAACAAATTTCTCCTATTACCTCAATAGATGATACTGATATCACACTTGAGGAGATTAAGCGCATGAAACAAGAGATGTTACGTTTACAAGAGGAAAATGAAATCTTATTAGAAAACTTGACTTTGTAAAAAGTCATAGTTGCACTTATCCTTTAGGAAAAAAGGCTATGACCACTTTCCCTAGCAGTTGGGGATAGATTGCCGTTAGCAATCGCCAGGTGACCCATTCACGAGAAAGTAACTCAATCTGAATTATGTCAGTTTATTGATCAACATCATCAAGAACATGATATTAAGCAACTTTGTGAGGTCTTAAGTGTCCCAAGAAGCACTTATTATCAATCGAAGCATCAAACTGAATCTAAGTGGAAACTTGAAAATCAACAACTGCTTGAACGAATTAAGAAGATTTATTTTGAAAGTAGCCGTCGATATGGTGCTATTAAGGTACACCGTCAATTGATTAAAGAAGGATTCTCTGTTAGCTTGAAACGTGTTCAGCGATTAATGAAATCAGGCGGTTTAGCTTCGATTATTCAAAAGAAATATACCCCCTATAAACAATCTAAGGAACTTGTTTTAGAACGTGATAACATTCTAGAACAGGATTTTTCGACGACTTCAATTAATCAAAAATGGGTATCCGATATTACTTATATTTACGTTCAAAAAGAAGGTTGGTGCTACTTAGCTTCAGTGATGGATTTACATTCAAAGAAAATTATTGGTTATCATTTTTCTAAGCAAATGACAACAGACATTATTGTTCAAGCTTTAAAGAATGCTTATGTTTCTCAAAGACCCAAAGACAAGGTTATACTTCATACTGATTTAGGGACACAGTATACCAGCCAAGATTTTAAAAACTTAACCTCAGAACTTAATGTCGTTCAATCGTTTAGCCGTAAGGGATGCCCTTACGATAATGCTTGTATTGAATCATTCCATGCCACCTTAAAGAAAGAAGAAGTGTATCAAACCACATATGTGACGTTTGAACAGGCTAGAATGGCCTTATTTCAATATATTGAAGGCTGGTATAATCGCAAAAGAATTCATGGTTCCATTAATTATTTAACACCAGAAGAATGTGAGCAACTTGCACGACAAATTACTTAAAAACTTAACTTTTTTGTGTCCAAAATATTGACCTAGATCCAATTACTATTGCAGGAACAGGAGATGTTGGGTTATCAAATGCGATTTTATTAGCACAACATAATGAAGTGATTGCCTTGGATATTATTCAAAAAAAGTGGCTATGATTAACAATAAAAAATCTCCGATTGTTGATAAAGAAATCGAATAATATTTAGCAACAAAAGAGTTAAATTTAGTTGCAACTACAGATGTTTTCACTGCATATAAGGATGCGGACTATGTCATTATCTCAACCCCAACCAACTATGATCCAGAATTAAATTACTTTAATACGCGTTCAGTTGAGGCGGTTATTGCGAATGTTTTATCTATTAATCCAGAGGCAACCATGGTCATTAAATCGACGGTTCCAGTTGGATACACAGAAAAAGTACGCGAAATGTTCGACACAGATAACATTATTTTCTCACCAGAGTTTTTACGTGAAGGAAAGGCATTATATGATAACTTATATCCATCACGTATTATCGTTGGTGAGCAGTCAGAACGTGCGAAAAAATTTGCAGATTTATTAGTTCAAGGTGCCATTAAAGAAGATATTCCAGTTTTATTTACGAATTCAACTGAAGCAGAGGCAGTCAAATTGTTCTCAAATACATATTTAGCATTACGTGTCGCTTACTTTAATGAGTTAGATACGTATGCAGAGATTCGCGGACTTGATACGAAACAAATTATTGAAGGAGTAGGATTAGATCCAAGAATCGGAACACACTACAATAATCCGTCATTTGGTTATGGAGAATATTGTTTACCAAAAGATACAAAGCAACTTCGTGCAAATTATGCTGATGTCCCTAATAACATTATTGAGGCCATTGTTGAAGCAAATCGCACACGTAAAGATCATATTGCCGACATGATTATGAAGAAAAATCCTAAGACGGTGGGAATCTATCGTTTAACAATGAAGACTGATTCTGATAACTTCCGTGCTTCATCGATTCAAGGAATCATGAAACGATTAAAAGGTCATGGCATTGAAGTTGTCGTTTATGAGCCGGTATTAACAGAAGAGACATTCTATAATTCAAAAGTCATTAAAGACTTAGATAAATTTAAATCAATGAGTGATATGATCGTATCAAATCGCTTATCAAAAGAATTATTTGATGTAGAAGAAAAAGTGTATACACGTGATTTATTTAATCGTGACTAATTTTAAAAAGGTGATTGCCTAATATATTGGTTCTTTGTTAAATAGTGTTGTTGACTAATTTGTAACCTGTTTACAATGAATATCTGAATTGAAATCCTAGTGGCTATGCTGCTAGGATCTTTCTTTTTGTTTGAGTTAAATTTTGAATCATAAGAATATGTGATTAATACCTCATCAAAGGAGGAAACTTGTTTTGCAGTATGGGGAACCCTAGTGATAGAAGCTACGATAATCAAAGTTCGCTTAATGATTTTGATTTTATTATTGATTCATTCGATTGGACTATTTGTATAGGGAGTTGTTAATGTGTTTTTGGATATAAGTTTGATACATTTTAAAGGTTTGAAAAGCTGTTTAAAGTTCAGGATAAATAAGTGGATGTTCTGTTTCAAGTAAGTGATTCAAACAATCGATGTTTTTCATTTGAATAGCGAAAAGTAAATCTTGATAAAGATCATAAGTTGCTTTTAATTCAGCTGATAGATCAAGTAGGAGGTTGAGTATATCTATTTCACACATGGGGTGCTTAATCCATAATCCTACTTGTGAAGGATAGGACAGGGAGCCCACTTATAAACTGTTACTTCTGATACGCCATATTCACGACTAGAGTCTTTGACTGAGCGTCCAATTTTATAAAGTTCAACAATCATTAATTTAAATTCAGAGTTATATTTTTCATACTGACACATCCTTTTATTAAGCCTATTGTAACGACTTAATTTAAATATGCCCATAAAACTACGTTATCACTAATAAGTGGATATATTTCTAGTTATTGATTTATTTAGCACTAAAAGGTATAATTTTTAGATGAGTAATTTTGTTTAAATAGAGCTTTAAATAGTAACAAAATATGGAGAGAATAGATTTGTTTATGTTCAATAAATTGTTATTTTCATATTATTTTAAATTAAGGGTGATAATGTGAGTACACAGATTTTATCAATTATAATACCAATGTATAATGAAGAGGCATCTTTACCTTATTTATACGATCGTTTATTTCAGCTGGGGGAGACTTTAACTAATTATCAATTAGAATTCTTATTTGTGGATGATGGAAGTTCAGATCAGTCATTACAGATGGTCAAAGAGTTAAGAAAAGGTGACAAACGCGTCTGTTATTTGTCTTTATCGAGAAATTTTGGAAAAGAGGTTGCTATGGGAGCAGCCTTTGATTATGTATCGGGAGATGCCGTTGTGATAATTGATGCAGATTTACAAGACCCTCCAGAGTTAATTGTTGATATGATCAAGTATTATGAACAAGGTTACGATGATGTTTATGCTAGGAGAAGAAGCCGAGATGGTGAATCATGGTTAAAGAAGGTGACTTCGAAAAATTTTTATCGCTTATTACAATGGGTATCGCATGTCCCAATTCAAAAAGATACAGGCGATTTTAGATTGTTAAGTCGTCGTGCAGTTGAAGCTTTGAAGGCATTCCCAGAAAAGCAGCGATATACTAAGGGACTGTTTAGCTTGATTGGATTTAAAAAGATGGCTATAGAATTTGATCGAGATCCACGTATAGCAGGAAGTACTAAATGGAATTACTTTAAATTGATAGAGTTAGCAATTGAGGGTGTGACTTCATTTACCTTAGCTCCATTACGAATTTCTACGTACGTTGGATTAATCACATCTATATTTGCTATGATCTATGCTTCCTTTGTTTTTATTAAGACTGTCGTATATGGAATTGATGTACCGGGATATGCAAGTTTAATGTGTATTGTTTTATTCCTTGGTGGTATCCAGTTACTATGTCTAGGTGTAATCGGAGAGTATTTAGGTCGTATATTTGTTGAGGTTAAATCAAGACCGTTATATTTTGTTGATGAATATTCGGGTAATGTACAAGATGAGTCTTTATTGCAAGATTAGTTGAACTAAATTTAAAGATGGGATAATCTTTTTCTCAATTGTGAATCTGATTGTTCAATGTGAATTAATCTTTGAAGTAGATAATTGGGTATCAAAAGTAGTCGGGAGTGATAAAATGCTTAGAAAGCTATTTTTTAAACAAGATATTTGGGGAATTAGTATTAACCAATATAAGCAGGGAGATTTGTTAGACTCTACCGTAATGAAACCTACTATTACCGCAGGCGATGTTAAGGATTGTAAGGCTATCTTTGTAGCTGATCCCTTTTTAATTAAATATCAAGATATTTGGTATGTGTTTTATGAGGTATTGCCTGAATATGATCGTAAAGGAGTTATTGCATACTCATATAGTTATGATGGTATTAATTGGAATTATGGAAAAGTTGTTTTAAAGACAGGGTATCACTTATCTTATCCATATGTTTTTAAGGTAGGTAACAAAATTTATATGATTCCTGAAGGGGGAGCAGGAGGAGATATTAAGCTTTATGAAGCACAGTCATTTCCTGATGAATGGAAACCAGTAAAGAAAATTAAGCCAGGGGCTTTCTATGATTCGAGTATCTTTTATCGTGATGGTAAGTGGTGGATGATGACGATGGGGGTTCACCCTGAACCAAATAGTTTATATATTTACTATGCAGATGATTTAGAAGGAGAATGGAAATCACATTCTCTGAATCCTATAATTAAAAATAATCCGTATATCTCGCGTCCGGGTGGGCGTGTTTATCAACAAGGCAATCGCTTAATACGATTTACACAAGATTGTAGTGAAAATTATGGTAAGCTTCTAAAGGCCATTGAAATTACGAAGCTTACAGTCGATAGCTACGAGGAATATGAATTAGATGTTGTTATTTCAAATTCTGATAAAAAAGGAAGTTGGAATAAAGACGGGATGCATCACATAGATATTCAAAAGGATGATAATAACTACTTAGTAGCTGTGGATGGATATTATTATAAACAAGTTAATAAAATAACTAATAAAATTTATCGAATGCTAAAGAGATATCCATCATAAATAGTTTAAGAAGGAGAAGTAAATTGGGAGGATAAGATGAGTAAACTACTAAAGTATATAATGAGGGTATTATTAATATTTTTATTTTTAATAGGTAGTATTTATTTATACAATGAGTGGATAAATTCTCGAGTTCAAGTTACTTACGAAACAATTGAAATAAAAGATTTACCTGATGAGTTTGAAGGGTTCAAAATTTTACATTTTGCAGATTTGCATGGTGTTCAATTTGGAAGGAAGCAAAATCGTTTAATTAAATTAATTAATTCGTTAGAATATGATTTAATTGCGATTACTGGAGATATGATTGATCGACATAATCCTACTCTGGAACCGTTCTTTGATTTAATTGATGGAATTAGAGATGAAAGACCTATCTTATTTTCAAAAGGTAATGTAGATACAGAAGAGGACTTTATGAAGATAAGAGATTATGGTTTAGAAGTGATGGATGAACCGTACATTATAGAGAAAAATGGAGAACGATTAGTTTTTCAAAAGTACGATTTTTATCAAAAAGTTGACCCTATGTATGAAAATGATGTTGTAATTGGTCTTGGCCATGAGCCATTTCCTCAAGACTTAGGATATAAGCTTATATTAGTAGGGCACTATCACGCAGGGCAATTTAGAATACCAGGATATGGGGCGATTTATGTTCCTAGAGTAGAAGGAAGTGGATGGGTGACAGATCAAAGTGAAATTGTAGGTGTGCAACAATTTGATGGTTATTCTCAACATATTACTGCAGGACTGGGGGCAAGTGCAGATATAAAGTGTATGCAAAAAAGATGGTTTAATCCACCACAAATTAATATTCTTCAACTCACTAAAAAATAGATAGGAATTCCAACAAAATCTTTAATTATATACTAGAATTTATAAAAGGGAACATTAGACTATAGGTATACTAATCAATTTATGTAAAGTTAGATGGATAAGATTGAGTTCAGTGGTAAAATGATGTAAAATTATGTATTATTTGATATTTTATAAGTAGATATTGGAGGGAAAGATGATGTCACAATCAAATAAAGAATTTATTATTCAAGATTATTTGAATTTATTAAAGAAGTATAGATTATGGATTATAATTTCCACAGTTTTAATGGCATGTGCTTTATGTGCCTTCAAGTATATGACGTATAATCCACAGTATACAGCACAAACTTCTATTTTAATTACTTCTGATTTGGAGGAAGAGGGTAACTCTAAGACGAGCTCAGATTACAATGTTAATAGCAACATACTAATGACTTTTTCAGAGGTTATTAATAGTCAAACATTACAGTCTAAAGTTCGTGATGAATTACAAACAGATAACTTAGGTTATATTTCAGTTTCTAACTCATCGGGATCAGTTATTCGCATTAGTGTTGTTCATACAGATCCAGCTATGGCTGCATTAATTGCTAATACAACTGGACAAGTGTTTAATGACATGGTTCATGAAATGATGAGTGATATTAGTTTAACGACATTAGATTCAGCTGTTATCCCTCAATTTACTGAAGGAATCGGATTAGTTAAATTCATAGTTATTGGTGCAGCTATTGGATTTGTTTTAGTGATTGGAGTTATTTTATTAATTGAAATGCTAGATAATACGTTAAAGCTTCCGAAAGATGTTGAAAAAGAAATTCAAATCCCAATATTAGGGGCTATTCCAGATGTTGAGCCAGAATTAAAACATTATATGAAGGGGAGTAAAAGATAACTATGGCTGTATATATGAAGAGTAATGAAATTATTTCACTGATTAATCCTAAATCACCTGTAACAGAAGCCTATCGAACGTTATTAACTAATATTGAGTATTCTTCGGTTGATAAGCAAATCCAAATGATTGCTGTTACAAGTTCGGCACCTTCGGAAGGAAAGACAACGACGGCAACAAACTTAGCGGTTGCCTATTCAGAAACAGGGAAAAATGTTTTATTAGTCGATTGTGATTTAAGAAAACCCCGTTTACATAAAGTTTTTAATACTTCTAACTTAATTGGACTAACAAGTGTACTTGCATCAAAGTCATCTCTTAATGATACAGTTAAACCTGTTAAAGATGGATTATCTATTTTAACGTCAGGACCTATTCCCCCTAATCCAGTTGAGTTAATTCGTTCGAATATGATGGAACAGTTAATAAATACTTTAAGGGACCTTTTTGATGTTGTAATTTTTGATACTCCACCAGTGGGGCTTGTAACAGATGCTGCGATTATTTCTTCAAAACTTGATGGAGTAGTACTGGTTGTTGCCTCAGGTAAGTCACAAATTGAAGCAACTTTACGTGCTAAAGAAAATTTACAAAATGTTAATGCCAATTTATTAGGAGCAGTTGTAACGATGATACCAATAGATACACGTGGGTATCAATATTATACTTATGGGGAAGAGGAACAAACTAAAAAGAAAAGACGCTAATAAAAAACGGATTAATTTTAGATTATAATTTAGATGTTTTCTCTTAAAAGTGAATGGTAAATGCTTGAAGAGTAAATCTTTAAAAAATGTATGATGAAAGGTAGGTTTCTTTTAAGGGTCTTTTCTTTAAAATAACCTACTTTTTATTTTTAAAAATAGGGGGAAGGAGAGCGAAAGTTTTGAGAAAAATACTTTATATCACAACAGTTAGCCGAACAGTAAATGCCTTTTTAGTTCCACACATACATATGTTACTTGATAAAGGAGTACAGGTTGATTGTGCGTGTTGCATTGATAAAGAAATTGATTCATCTTTAATAGAGCGCGGCGTAAAAGTATTCGATATTCCATTTAGTCGAAATCCATTAAGTTCTAATAATTTTAATGCTTATAAAGTGCTTAAAGAAATTCAAAGAAAAAATCAGTATGATTGGATTCATGTTCATACGCCAATTGCAGGTTTATATGGTCGTTTACTAAAGGTAAGTTTTCCTCAGCTGAGGACAATTTATACGGCGCATGGCTTCCATTTTCATCAAGGAGGGAGCAAAGTTGGATGGTTAGTTTATTATCCAATTGAGAGATTAATGGCATCTTTTACTGATATCTTAATAACCATTAATGACGAGGATTTTAAAAGAGCTTCAAGTTTTAAAGCAAAGAAGGTTTTTAAGATAAATGGAGTTGGAATTGACCCTCAAGAATATAATGTATCTAATTTTAATCGAGATGAATTTAAAAAACAGTATGGATTAGATAAAGATGACTTCGTAATTGCAATGATAGCAGAAGTTAATGTAAATAAAAATCATAAACAAATGCTTGAAGCTGTTAAGAGATTAAATGAACAAGGAATTCATGTCAAAGTTTTATGTGCGGGTGAAGGGAATTTACTTAATGAGATAAGAGATGAGGTCAAAGTTCAAGGATTAAATCAGCAAATTAAAATGTTAGGTTTTAGTCAAAATATTAAAGAAATTATTGCTATATCAGATATTGGCCTTCTTTTATCTTACAGGGAAGGATTACCACGTAGTGTCATGGAATTAATGTGTTTTAAAAAACCAGTAATAGGGACTAATATTCGAGGTAATCGAGATCTAATCTCTCATGGAGAAACAGGATATTTAGTAGAGGTAGGAGATTATCAAAAAACAGCAGAGTATATAAAACACCTTTTTTTAAACAAAGTACTGGTGAGAGATTTAGGAGAAAAAGCAGCAGAACGTATGAACTCGTTTACGATAGATAAGGTATTAAGTCAATTAGACGAGATTATTTTTCAGGAGGATTTGAATGGAGCTGAAATCAAAGATTAGTATTATTGTACCAATTTACAATGCTGAACTATATTTATCGAGATGTCTAGATAGTCTTATTAATCAAAGTTATAAAAATATTGAAGTAATTTGTGTCAATGATGGATCTACTGATCGAAGCTTAGAAATTGCAATGACATATAGCCGGCAACATTCAGAAATTATAGTCGTTAATAAGTGTAATACAGGAGTATCCGATTCTCGTAATGTAGCGTTACAACGAGCAACAGGAGATTACGTCATGTTTGTAGATAGTGACGATTGGATTTCTCCTAATATGGTAAAACACTTATTAAAAGAAGCCGTTACTTCTAATGCAGAACTTGTGATGTGTGGTTATTCTAGGGAATACAAAGATAGAACTAAAGATAAAATATTTGATTTACCGGATCGTGTTGTTTATGAAAAAGATGATTTAAATCAACTACATCGTCAGCTATTTGGTCCTTTGAATCAGGAATTAGGCAATCCTGAGTCATTAGATGCAATTGGAACTGTGTGGGGAAAACTTTATGATATGTCGATATTGAGAAAGTATGATTTGAAGTTTGTTGATTTAAAAATAATAGGTTCAAATGAAGATGGTTTGTTTAATGTAGAGGTATTTGAATATCTGACTAAAGTAGTCTTTATCAATCAATCTCTTTATCATTATTGGAAAGAAAATTCATCTTCTATTACATCAAAATATAATTCACAATTACCACTTCAATGGAAACAGTTATTTGCTTATTTAAAACATCATATTGAGGTTTATCAAAAAAGCTCAGATTATGAGGAAGCCTTAAAGAATCGTCGATGTATCTCACTTTTAGGATTGGGATTAAATGAGTGTTTTAACGGAAGAAAAACGTCTTATGTAAAAAAGATTTCATGTTGGAAGCAAATTTTAAAGGATAGTGAAGTTCAAGAAGCTTATCAAAACTTTAATATTGGTGCTTTTCCAATTCATTGGCGTCTATTTTATTACTTTAATAAGAAAAAAATGGTGGTGTTATCATTTACAATGGTCATGATTATTGATTTTTTACGAAAAAGAGTTTAGGGTGAGAAAAATGTTTCAAAAAATAGTAAGAGTAATTAAGCAACAATCATCAGAAAGAGGATTTTATATCTCTTTGCTAATGAATCTAGCTCAACTTTTGGGTATGATAAGAGCTATCTTTTATAAACTTATTTATATTAAAAACTTAGAGACGAGTATTTTTACGATGGAAGCTCATAGTCGTTTTGAGATATTCAATAAACGCGCAAAGGTCCAAGTTGGGAAATTTGTCTTTATCAGAAGAAATTGTCGATTTCGTGTTGATTTCTCGGGACTTCTTGAAATAGGAGATTATGTCTTTATTAACGACAATTGTAATATTAACTGCGTGGAACATGTTTCAATTGGTGATTATACTAAAATTGCCCCAAATGTTTGTATTAATGATCATGATCATAATTATAAAAAAAAGGGAGATGAACATTTGCTTAAAAGTCCAGTTACCATTGGGAAGAATGTTTGGATTGGTTCAAATGTGGTGATTTTACGAGGGGCGGTAATTGGAGATAATGCAGTTATTGCTGCTGGAAGTGTTGTTCGAGGAACTGTTCCAAGCCATACAGTTTATTACAACAAAAGAACTGATGAATTTATAGCTTATATGCAGAAGGAGAAGTTAGATGGGGGCAATTAGAGTGCTACAAATCGTCACCATTATGAATCGTGGTGGGCTTGAGACGATGTTAATGAATTATTATCGCAAGTTGGATAAGACTAAGATACAATTTGATTTCATTGTTCATCGAGATGAACGTGGAGATTATGATGATGAGATTGAACAATTAGGTGGGCGTATTTATCGTCTAAGTAATATTAAACCTGGGTCATATCGAAAATATTTTGCTGAACTTGACGATTTTTTTAAAACACATCAAGAGTATAAAGTAGTTCATTCTCATATTAATGAAAATAGCGGGTTTGTTTTAAGGGCAGCTAAAAAGTATGGGGTTAAGTGCCGAATTGCACATAGTCATTTGGCAGATTTAAAGTTAGATTATAAATACCCATTTCGTTTATATGGACGTCATTATTTAGTTCCTAATGCCAATTATTTTTATGCTTGTTCAAAACAAGCAGGAGAATGGTTGTTTAGAGATAAAGTTCCTGCTAGTCAAATTAAAGTGATGCCTAATGCAGTTGATTTGAATGAATTTAGCTTTGATATTGATATTCGAGAAAGTATGAGAGAATCATTAGATTTAACTGATAAGTTAGTCATTGGACACGTTGGGCGATTTAATCCACAGAAAAATCATGACTTTTTAATTGATATTTTTTATGAGGTTCAAAAGATAAATGAGGATGCTGTTTTGTTATTAATTGGTGAAGGATATCTTTTTCATAAGATAAAGGAGAAAGTCGAACAATTAGGAATTAATAATAAGGTAAGGTTTTTAGGATTAAGAAGAGACATTAAGGCTCTCATGCAGGCGATGGATCTGTTTTTATTTCCGTCTCTTTTTGAAGGACTACCTGTTGTTTTAGTTGAAGCACAGGCGGCGGGATTACGCTGTATTACTTCTACCGGAGTGACAGCTGAAGCTAATTTAACAGGTGATGTTGAGTTTATTAATCTAGATCAATCGCCAATTGAATGGGCGCAGTGTATTTTATCTAAGGATAATAAGCGTCATGATTATAAAGATATTTTAACGGCAAAGGGATATAATTCAGACGAAAGCGTTCAGGCTTTAAGTAAGTTTTATTTAGAATTCTATGCTTAAAGGATTAAAGATAGGAGAATAAGGAGATGACTACATTAACGGTATTTACACCAGCTTACAATCGCGCTTATACATTACATAAGTGTTATGAGAGCTTAAAACGACAGACATCAACAGATTTCATCTGGTTAATTATTGATGATGGTTCAACAGATAATACAAAAGAATTAGTTCAACAATGGATTGTGGAAAATGAGATTTCTATCCGTTATCATTATCAACAAAATCAAGGCATGCATGGTGCACATAATACTGCTTATGAGTTAATCGATACAGAGATAAATGTTTGTATTGATTCAGATGATTATCTGACAGATACTGCAGTCGAAACAATTGTTGGATTTTGGAATGAAAATAAACAATCTAATATAGCTGGAATTGCTGCTTTAGATGGTCTGTCGGACGGGAATATATTAGGAGATAAATTCCCAGAACATTTAAAAACTTCAACCTATTGGGATTTGTATCGTACTCACCATTTAAAAGGAGATAAAAAATTAATTTATCGAACTGATCTTATAAAAAAAAATCCTTATCCTTTATTTGAAGGAGAGAAGTATGTAGGTCTTGCATATAAGTACGCTAAATTAGATGATGAATATGAGTTATTATTACTAAACGAAATTGTTTGTATCGTTGAATATATGGAAGACGGGTCATCTTTAAATATGTTCAATCAGTATATAAAAAATCCTCGTGGATTTTCATTTATCCGAATAGAGGATATGAAGAATCCGAGAGCATCATTAACTTTTAAATTTAAAAGTTGTGTTCATTATGTTTCAAGTAGTTTCATTGCTAAGGAGAAATATTTTATTAAAAAATCGCCACTCAAAGGATTAACAGTTTTAGCTATTCCATTTGGCTACTTATTATATCGTTATATTTTAAAGAAGGTTAAGTGAAAGGATTAGGAAGGGATTATGATTGTTTGTTTGATTTTAGTAATAATTTCTTATTTATTTCTTTTAGCAGCACGTCACGTTTCTTATAAAAATAAATTTTTAGAGTTACTAACAATTGGAATGGTTATTGTGGCATTTTGTGTAGTTTCTGGATTCCGTAGTAATATTGGAGATACAGAAACTTATATGTTTAGTTATCAAGCACTTGTATCTAATCCGAATATTCAATTTGACCGTGATTTAGGATTTAATGCATTAAGTCGGGTACTAACACATATTTCAGCAAATCCGCAAATTTTAATTTTAGTGACAGCTACTATTATTGCAGCATGTAACTTAACGACGTTAGCTAGATATCGAAAATATGCATACTATGAGTTGCAAATATACCTTTATGTAACAACAGGTTATTTTTTAACCACGATGAATGGGATTCGTCAGGCATTATCGGCCGCTGTTTTATTTGCCTTTACAAACTTTGTGATTAAAGGCAAATTTATTGCTTATGTAATCGTTGTTTTAATCCTATCAACATTTCATCAATCAGCACTGATTATGATTCCAGCGTATTTTATTGTAAGACAAAAGCCATGGAGCAAGAGAATGTTTGCATTAATGTCAATAGTTATTCTCTTTGTAATAGCATTTGATATTTTTATGCCAATGGTATTTAGTTTTTTACAAAATACCCAGTATGGATATTATGAAGAATTCTTTACAGATAACAACTGGGGAGGTTCGAGTTTGATCCGAACAGTTATTAACTATGTGCCAGTTATTCTTGCCTTTGTTATGCGTCGTGAGATTAAAGAGAAATGGGAAGACAGTGATATCTTCGTAAATATGTCAGTTTTAAATGCTTTAGTTATGACTGTGTCATTAAAAAACTGGATTTTTGCGCGTTTTTCGTATTATTTTCAGCCATATAACTTTGTTTTAATCCCATTAATTATTTCTGTCATGCCGAAAGAAAAAGAAAAAAGATTTATGTATTATCTTGTATTAGTTTGTTACTTAATATTTATGTTGGTCGAGCAAAATGGATTAATCTATGAAACAAATTATCTATCATTATTCTAATTATGAAGGGGGTTGTGAGATGAAAGACTGTAAGCCATTAATTCCAAAAACAATTCATTATTGCTGGTTTGGTCAATCTGAAAAACCTAAAATTGTTCAGGAATGTATTAAAAGTTGGAAAAAAAATCTAAGTGATTATGAGATTATTGAATGGAATGAAAGTAACTTTGATATTCAGTCGCACCCGTTTACTAAAGCTGCCTATGAGATTGGGAATTATGCCTTTGTTAGTGATTATGTTCGCGTATATGCTTTATACAATTATGGGGGGATTTATTTAGATACGGATACAGAAATTTATAAAAGTTTAGATCCATTTTTAACAGAATACTCATTTTGGGGGTTTGAGGAGAAAAATTTCATTGCAACTAGTCTGATCGGTGCATGTCCGCAAAATAATATTATTGGACAGTTTTTAAGATTTTATGATTCTGTGCAATTAATTAATGAACAAGGCGAAGTAAAGAAATTTACGAACGTTTCTGTCGTAACGGATATGTTAAGTCGTAAAGGTATCAAATTAGATGGAACATATCAGAGAATTGAGAGGGAAATTACAATTTATCCTCAAGAGTATTTCTCCCCATATGATTATATTAATTGTTATATGAAATCAACAGAAAATACTTACGCTGTTCATCATTTTCATAAAAGTTGGTTACCTATATCAACAAGAATTAAATCATCATTAAAAAAATGTCTAGCTAAATTAATTGGTGGATATCGATTAGCAGCTATGAGAAAGTTTAAAGATAGGTTACTACAGAAAAGAGGGATGTTTCATGAAGAAGGTTAGTATTATTGTTCCAATCTATAATGCTGGATCAAAGTTGAAAAAGTGTGTGAAATCCCTGATTAATCAAACTTATTCAAATTTAGAAATTATTTTAGTTAATGATGGTTCAATAGATCGAAGTAGAAGTATTTGTGAAAAATTTGTTGCTAAAGATCCTCGAATTAAGTTAATTAATAAGGAAAACGAAGGGTCAATCGCGACACGTCAACGGGGAATTGATTTAGCAACAGGTGAATATATTATGTTTGTAGATGCAGATGACTGGGTCCATCCGACAATTACTGAACGTTTGATAAAGAGTATTACTGATGAACAAGATATCGTTGTTTGTAATAGTTATCGAGTCTTAAGTGAACGAGCTTTATTAAAACAAAAAAATGAAAGTCATTATTTTAAGCAGTATCATTCAATTCAAGGGGATGATATTAGGGTTAAGATTGTAGAGGCATTCTTCCATGGACATCCATTTCCCGCTACTTTATATGCTAAGCTATTTAAGCGTGAACTTATTCAAAATAGTGGACGCTATGTTAAGCGCCTTAATTTTTTAGGGGATGATTTATACTTGAATTTAGAAGTTTTATTAAAGGCTAAATCAATGGTTATTATTGATGAACCTTTGTATTACTATCGAGTAGGTGGAAATACCTCTCGTTATATGCCCTATCATTTTTATGATATTACTGAAGGATATAAGATTCAAAAAGAGGTGATTGAAGCTTACTATCCTGATTATCGTGATAAACACTTGGGTGGAATTAGCATTATGTTGTTAAACTCATTTAAAACATCATTACAAAATATTTGTGCAAGCCCACTAAGTGGACAAGAGATTAAAAAGGTCATTGAGCAATATTGTAATCATCCATGCATTGTAGAGGCTTTAAAACATTCAGATGTAAAGAAGTTCTTCCCTCAAGAGTATTTATCATTAATTCAAGAACATAATGTCGATGAATTATATCAATTAGGATTATCACAATATCAATTCTTTAAAAAGCGTCAACGTAAATTAGCGCTGCTTTCAAAGGTATTATAGGAGGAAAAAAATGAAAGATATATTAATTACCTCATTTGACATGGAGATTGGTGGAGTTGAGCGTAGCTTAATTAGCTTACTTAATAATTTTGACTACGAACAGCATCAAATAGATTTATTAATCTATAGTCATACGGGTGATTTTATGTCTTTATTACCACTCGAACCAAATCTTCTCCCTGAAAATAAGCAATATAAAACATTCAGGCAGGGAATTAAAGAGGTCTTTTTAAATCAATATTTTATGCTTGGGATTGCTCGTCTTTATTCCAATATGGCAGCAAAGGTGTATGGGAAAAAGTATCAGTTTAAAGAGTCTGGTATTTATCAAATGCAGCTAATCTGGGAGAAGTGTTTACCATTTCTTTCATCAGTTAAAAAAGAATACGATGTAGCGATTAGTTATTTATGGCCACATTACTTTGTAGCTAATAAAGTAAAAGCAAAAATCAAAATTGCTTGGATTCATACCGATCATTCAACTATGGAGACTAATTTAGAAATGGATTTAAAAGTCTGGTCACAGTATGATTATATTATTTCGATTTCTGATGAAGTGACGAAATCATTTTTAAGCCAATATCCAAGTCTAGAGAGTAAAATTGTGATGATTGAAAATATTACATCTCCTCAGTTTATTCGAATGATGGCGAACGAGAACGATCAGATTCCATTCCATTCAGAGCATTTTAATATAGTGTCGGTAGGACGTCTTTGCTATCCAAAAGGATATGATAATGCAGTAAAGGCGCTTCGAATTCTTCATGATCGTGGATATACAAACTTAAAATGGTATATTGTCGGTTATGGGGGAGATGAACCAATGCTACGTGAATTAATTGCGCAGAATGGTTTAGAAGATAGTTTTATTTTATTAGGAAAAAAAATAAATCCATATCCGTATATTAAAGCTTGTGACTTATATGTTCAACCATCCCGATATGAAGGTAAAGCTGTCACTGTCACAGAAGCTCAAATTTTATACAAGCCTGTCTTAATTACGAATTATGAGACAGCACATAGTCAATTAAAAAATGAATTTGATGGCTATATTACAGAAAAATCAATTGAGGGTATTGCTGATGGAGTTGAAAAGTTATACTTAGATGCTCAACTAAGAGAACAATTAGTTGAGGGGTGTAAACAAAGTAGTTATGGAAATGCAGATGAACTTCAAAAGCTGTATTCCTTATTTTAATAAGTTGGTGATAGAATGAGTGAAGCATTAGTAAGTGTCATCATACCAGTTTTTAATGGTCAAAAATACTTATCCTATTGTATTGACTCACTTTTAAATCAGACCTATTCAAATATTGAAGTTATTTTAGTAAACGATGGATCGACCGATCAAAGTGAATCGATTATTCAATCTTTTCTTGTAAGAGATCAGCGCATTAAGTGTATTTCTCAAGTAAATGCGGGACCATCTATCGCAAGAAATAAAGGAATGATAGAAGCAGCTGGAGAATTTATTTGTTTTATTGATGCAGATGATTTTGTGCCCAATAATTATATCCAGTTGTTAGTCGAAAAAATAGCTGAAGGGTATGATGTCGTTGCTTGTGGCTATATAGAAGTTAGTGAATATGGTCGAATTGAACTTAATGATTTTTATCAATCACAAGAACGATTAACGAAGGATGAATTTGTTAATGGAATTTTAAGGGGCGTTGGAGGAACCTTATGGGCAAAAATTTATCGAAGTAGCATTATTGATTCTAATCAGTTGCATTTAAATCCAGATATTTATATGTGTGAAGACTTATTATTTAATTTGGATTATTGTCGTTATGCTCAACAGTTTGCAGTGATTAAGCCGAGCTTATATGAGTACAATCGTTTAAATGAAGGAAGTATTACGTCGAAAGTAACGCTCAATTATCTTAAGAATAATTTAATTGTTATGGAAGAGATGAGCCAATTGCTTCAATTGTTAGGATGGGATAATCAAAAAATTGAAGGATTAATCAAACAGCGTACCATTTCATTAACATTTTCTATTGCATCTAATGAGTCAGCTAACTTAATGCGAACAGGACTGATTCATTGTTGCAATCAGTTAGAATATTTAATAAATCATCCATTTGTTCAGAAATGTTTGGATGGGTATCATCCGAAGAAACAGATTTTAGATGGTGGTGGATATTATTTGATACAGGGGCGATTAAAATGCTCAGTAATTGCATTTTTCATAACCAATCAATTACGTTATTTTAAGTTATGGATTAGGAAAAGGGGTAGGATATGAAAAAGATATTTGTAGATGTCTATCTATCTTTTAATTTTGGTGATGATTTGTTTTTAGATATATTAGCTAATAAATTTCCAACTTGTGAATTTACAGTCAATTATGTCGGTGCAAATTATGATACTTTTTTAAGTAGATATGATAATGTTAAGCGTCGTAAATATACGACATTGAATAAAATTTTTCAAAACCTAAAAATTAAAGATACACTCACTGACTACCAGACGATTGCAAAGGAACAGGATGCATTAGTCTTTATTGGTGGATCGATTTTTAGAGAGGAATCTTTTCATCAGGCATTATATGATGACCGAATGAAAATGGTTCAAGCCTTTAGAGATTTAAATAAACCGGTATATGTCATTGGGGCCAACTTTGGTCCAGTGAAGACACAAGCCTTTGTGAACGACTATCGAAAATTTTATGAATTATGTGAAGATGTTTGTTTTCGTGATCAAGCTTCTTATGAAATGTTTAAAGAGATGTCAAATGTTCGCTTAGCTCCGGATGTTGTCTTTGGATTGGATGTAGTATCATATCAAAACAATACACCACTTAAACGAGTAGGATTCTCTATTATTGATGTGAATCATAAAGATGGATTATCTAGCTATGAGCAGGCGTATATTGAAGCGACCATCGAGACGATTAAAAAGTTATCTCAGGAAGGTTATGAATGCTGGTTATTGTCATTCTGTGCTAATGAGGGGGACTTAAAGGTTATTGAAAAAATTAAAGTTGGGTTACCAGATAAGTTAGTAAATAAAATTAAAGTTTATGATTATCAAGGAGATATTGAAGGCTTACTAACTTTAATGTCTACTTTTGATATGTGTGTAGCTGCTCGTTTTCACGCAAACATCATTTCTTTACTGTTAAATGTTGGGGTTATGCCGGTTATTTATAGCTCAAAAACAACAAATATGTTAAAGGATTTATCATTAGATGGATTATTAATTGAAATGAATGATTTATCAAAAATGTATGAAGACAAGCATTTACAAGATTCATTTAGTAATAAGCTGCTTAATGAAGAGGTACAGATTGAAGCGGGACGTCAATTTGAGAAATTAGCGGAGTTTATTAGTTAGAAAGGAGAGGAGAAGGTGAAAAAGAAACTATTATTTGTGATTGATTCTTTACCTTGTGCGGGAGCTGAAAAAAGTTTAATTACTCTCCTTTCAAATTTAGACTATGAGAAGTATGAGGTAGATTTACAACTATTTGCTTACGGTTGGACATTGGATGAACTTGTACCAAAACAAGTTAATTTCTTATCCCCATTAACATATAGCAATTATGCAAACCAAGGGTTAAAGCAAATGTTGCTTCAATGTCGTAGTCCGAAGCAATTCAAAATGGTGCTGGCTCGGTTAAAATATTCGTTAGCGATTCGAAAAGGAGAGTTAACAAATGCACAGATGGCCCGTATTTATTGGGAGAGTGTCGGACCTGTTATTGAAAACAATCAAAAAAGGTATGATGTGGCTATTAGCTATGCGCAAGGAATTCCCACGTTTTATGTTGCTGAAAAAATACAGGCAAAGAAAAAGTATGCTTGGGTTAATGTGTCATATAGCTTAGATGAACGAGAAAAGAAATTTCAGGACATATATTATAGGCAATACGATAATATTGTAGCTGTTTCTGAATCAGCAGAAGAAATCTTTTTAGGAAGTTTCCCACAGTTTAAGTCTAAGATGAAAATTATTTATGATTTAAATGACTTTGAAATGATTAAACGTATGTCACAACTTTCTCCTGAATTTAAGTTAGAGAATGATTCAGACGAGATTAAGTTACTCACAATTGGGCGTTTAGATCACCAAAAAGGGTATGACATTGCGTTAGAAGCTTGTCGCCTATTAAAACAAAAAGGTCTTCGATTTAAGTGGTATGTTTTAGGAAAAGGTAGTTTGTATGAGGAGATTAAGCAAACCATTCAAGACTATAGAATCGAGAATGAATTTATTTTACTAGGGATTACGGCGAATCCTTATCCGATTATTGATCAATGTGATATCTATGTCCAAACCTCAAAGTTTGAAGGATATGGATTGGCGATTGCTGAGGCACGTATGCTTAATAAACCGGTGGTAACGACATGTTTTGATGCGGTTTATAGTCAAATGGTTCAAGGTAAAAATGGTCTAGTCATGGAGATGAATAGTGCTTCAATTGCAGAAGGAGTTGAGCGTTTAATTCGTGAACCGCAATTAAAACTTGCGATTATAGATTATCTAAAGCAAGAGAAAAAAGGGAATGTAGAAGAGATTAAACGTTTCTATGACTTACTAAAAGAAGAGGATGAGATTTAATGCGAATTAACCATTCAATGAAAAATATTACAATTGGGGTTGTCACTCAGTTAATCATTACCTTGCTTGGATTTGTATCACGGCGAGTGTTCATTGATAGTCTTGGAACTGAGTATTTAGGAGTTAATGGGGTTTTAACGAATGTATTAACAGCCATGGTACTACTGGAAGGTGGTATTGGAATTAGTATTGTTTATAACTTGTATAAGCCTCTCGCCGAAAATAATCAAAGACTGGTAACTGCTTTGATTCGCTTATATAAAAAGGCATATCTATTTTTAGCAGGACTAATTTTCCTTGTTTGCCTAGCGTTATTCCCATTTCTAGATACCCTAGTGAAGTCTGAGACAGAAATTCCATATTTAAATTTAGTATATTGGATTTTTGTTGCTAAATGCTTAGCTTCTTATTTAATTGCAGATAAGACAGCTTTAATTAATGCTGACCAAAAAGGGTATATTTTAGCAAAGTATAATTTGTTTTTCCAAGTATTAAGCATCTTAATCAAGATTGTTATTTTAGTGACAACGAAGAATTATGTTTTATTCCTTGCGATTGAATTAGCACTTTATGTCATTCAAAATAGCTATAGTGTTTATCTTGTGAAAAAGATGTATCCTTATTTAAATACAAAAGAAAAATGTGAGATTGATCCTGAAGTCAAAGCGAATATTATTACTAATGTTAAAGCGATGTTTATCCAAAATATTGGATATTATGCGATTAACGGAACAGATAATTTAGTCATTACAGGGTTTATTAATGTCATTACGGTTGGATTCTATTCAAACTATTCAATGATTATTTCACAGTTGACAAATATTTTAACACCAATTATTAATGGAATTGGAAATAGTGTCGGCAACTTAATTGCGACAGAATCAAAAGAGAAGACCTATTCAATTTATCAAATTACTCAGTTGATTACATTCTGGGTATATTCAGTTTGTACCATTGCTTTATTTAATGTACTAGATCCATTTATTGAATGGTGGTTAGGTGACGGATTCTTATTAGATCGATTGACCTTCATTATTTTATTATTGAACTTCTATCTGATGGGGGTTCACCAGACGTTAAAAACATTTAAGAGTAAGGCTGGTCTTTTTGCACAAGACAAATATGCTTATTTAATTGAAGGGATTTTGAATTTAGTTTTATCGATTATCCTTGTTCAAAAATTTGGACTAGCTGGGGTCTTTTTAGGAACGACTATCAGCTTCTTACTTGTTTCATTCTGGAATCAACCACGTATTTTATTCCAACAGTACTTTAAACAACCTGTTTTCTATTACTATCTAGATTATGGTCAGAAGTTAGTTTTAATGATTGTTGTTGGATATTTAGTTGAAGTTCTTTGTCAATTCATTACAATCGATTTCTTATTCTTATCCATTATTGTTAAAGGATTTATCACAGTTATCGTTCCAAGCTGTATTTACTTTGTGGTCTTTTATAAAACGGAAGCTTTCCAATATATCTGGAATGTATTTGGGAAGCAGTTAGTTTTAAGTAAATTTAAAATGATTAACAAGCTTGGATAATCATTAGTCTTTGAAATTATGGGAGGAAAGATGAAAAATTTATATATAAAGTTTGAGAATCAGCTTTTAAGATTTATTGATCATGGCAGCTGTTCTCGTCTTCTCATGTTAGTTTTAGGGGGGATTTTATTTATTAATTTAGGTGTATTATTAATTCCTGAAATTCCACATGCTCATGATTTGACGTTTCAGTTATCTCGAATTTCAAGTATTGCGGATGCATTTAAATTAAGAGAGATTCCGCGTGTTTATCCTAATTATTTTGAAGGATATGGCTATGCGAATGGATTATTTTATGGAGATATCTTGCTTTATATCCCAGCGCTATTGGTCGCTTTAGGAATGAAAGTTGTGACGGCTTATAAATGGTTTTTACTATTATTAACTATTGCAACAATGGCGAGTATTTATTATTGTACAAAAACGATTATTAAATCACGTTATGCAAGTCTAATTGCTGTGACATTGTGCACCTTATCAAGTTATCGTACAGTCGATATTTTTGTTCGTGGATCGTTAGCTGAAGTATGTGCCTTTGTTTTTGTTCCACTTATTTTAGTTGGACTTTATTATGTGTTATATGATAATCCCAAAAGGTGGTACTGGTTAAGCATTGGGTTTGCAGGGTGTTTCTTAACACATAATATTAGCTTTGCGTTAATGGTTGGCTTCACCTTTTTATTTATTTGTTTTGCTGCAAAACGTTTATGGATAGAACGTTCACGTTTTGTTTATTTAGTTTTAGCGACAATCGTTACCGTTGCAATGGTTGGCTATTTTTTATTCCCAATGCTTGAACAAATGATGTCCGATCAATTTGTTTTAACTACTCAAACGGTTCATTCAGATATTGCGGCTTCAACACGCTCTACCTTTGAAGTCTTTATTGGATTACCTTATCGTAAATATGATGGAATTGCAGGAATTGGGATAATCTTTGTCATTATCTTAGCGTGTCGATGGAACAAAAAAAATGGTCGATTTGACATTAATCAACTGTCGGATCAAATGTACTTATTTACTGTACTTAGTATTTGGGCGGTGACACCTTTATTTCCATGGAAGTTAATACTTAAGGTTTTATCACCACTAGCGATGATTCAATTTTGTTGGCGATTATTTTTAATGATCACCGTGTTCTTAAGTATTTTAGGTGGAATTTATGCAACTAATTTAATGACTTCTTTACGACAAAAAATTAGATTTTTTTTAATATGCTTTATTTTAACGCTGATACCATTTGGTATTAATATGGGCCAACAATATGTCTCATATTTCTATCATACTTATGTAACTAAGTTGATGGAGCCAGTTGATATCTCTACTTATAGTGTTGGATTGGGTGAGTATTTACCAGCCGATGTTGATCCAGATTGGATTATTAATCGAGGAGAAGTTATTACATCAAATAATGATGAGGTTCAAGTCTCTTTCGAGCGTCATGGATTAACATTGAAGGTTAACTATGGACAAGCAAATAACGCTACTTATTTAGATTTACCATTAATTTATTATAAAGGCTATGAAACAACTGATGACTCATTAACTGTCATGAAAAGTAATGAGGGATTAGTTCGTATTTTATTAAATGGAAATGAGATAGGGGAATTTACGATTTCATATGAAGGAACAATCATTGCCAAAGTCACGCTAATTATAAGTCTCATCACAGTAGCGGGGCTTGCTCTTTATATTTATAACATAGAGGAGCTGAGTAAAAGGAAGGTGATGTAATGGAGTTTACAAAGCAGCAGATGACGATCACGAAAGGGGTCGCCATCTTATTTATGTTATTATTACACTTATTTTGTACGAAAGATTACTTAGGGTTATTTCAGCCATGGATTATGATTGGAGATGTTCCATTAGTTTATTATTTGGCTTTGTTTGGAGATTGCTGTGTAGCTATCTACTGTTTCTGTTCAGGGTATGGCTTAATGGTAGGTTATCAAAATAATCGCACGAATTATCATAAACGAAATATTTTACGATTAGCTAAATTATATTTAAATTATTGGATTATTTTTGTCATTTTTGTCGTTTTATTTGCATTTTTATTTGATAAAGTTCAGTTTATGCTAGGTAATCCCAAAATTCTTCTATTAGCCTTTTTAGCATTAGATACAGAGTACTATAACGGTGCTTGGTGGTTTTTAACGATTTATATTTTATTAGTACTATTAAGTTCAGTTTTAAATCGTATAGTTTTAAAATATCCTAATTGGTTAACGTTACTTTTTTCACTAATAATCTATGTGGTAGCTTACCTCCAACGCTTTAAATCAATTATCGTATTTGATATTGAAATCTTAGACTGGATAGTGCATCAATTAGCTTATTTAGGAACTTCGCTCTTCCCATTTATTGTTGGAGCTATTTTTGCAAAGGATAAAATTTATTCAAAGTTAGTGAAAATCACAAAAAATCTAAAATTTAAAAATGTAATTGGTTTAGCTTTAGTCGTTTTAATGATTATTGGGCACGGAATTGTTCAGACACTTTTCGTTGCACCATTTATCGGAATTAGTTTTATTTGTATTTTTAATTTACTAGATAAGCCAAGTCAATTGAACCAGTTATTATTATTTATTGGAAAACATTCAACGAATCTATGGCTTGTTCATATGTTCTTCTATTTGGTTTACTTTAGAAAGCTTGTCTTTTTACCTAAGTATCCGCTCTTTATTTATATGTGGCTTGTTATATTATGCTTAGTGACTTCATTTATAATTAATAGAATTTACATGCCGCTTAGTCAAAAGTTAGATACGTATTTAAAATCAGTATTATTCGAAAAAGGAAACAAATAAAAGGAGGATTCCTTTATGAGTTCTAAAATTCATTATCCGCGTGTTAATTTAATGAAGTTTATTGGTGCATTTTTAGTCATTGCGATTCATACACATCCTCTTTTTGATCTATCATGGGGAGCTAATTTCTTTGTCGTGAATGTTTTATCTAGAATTGCTGTTCCATTTTATTTAGTAACAAGTGGCTTCTTTTTATATCCAAAAATAATTGGTCAAATGAATCCGCAGCATCAAAAAAAGATTAAAAATTATATTCAAAAGCTAATTTACTTATATGTGTTATGGTCATTTTTTTACCTTCTAATTAATCTGCCGGCTTACTTTGAAAATAAGTCATTCATTGTTGGGATAGCACATGTAGGGCGTAATTTCTTATTCACCTCAATTGATGTTCATTTATGGTATTTACTCGCAAGTGCAGTAGCGGTACTCTGTATTACTCTTATTTTACGTAAAGCATCGTGGAGAGTATTAACGATAGTGAGTTCAGGTTTATATATCTTGCTTTTATTAACACAAACTTATTCTGGTTTAGTTAGTGAAACAATGATTGGAACAGTCATTGGGCTATATGAACGGGTATTTGGAACAATCGCAACAAGTTTCATGATGGCGATTCCATTCCTAACGTTAGGTATGGCGATTCGTCGCTATGACTGGGTGAAGAGACTTAAATATTCAGGTAGATGGTGCTTGGTTACATTCGGATTAATTTGTATTGAACATTTTACAATGCGATTTATTATGCCATCAGCTGATTATGCAGTTTCCATTTCAGTCGCCCTATTTACAGTTGAGTTCTTTGTCTATCTTGCTCAAAAAGATGAGCAAAAACAAACAGCTTTTTTAGTGAAATACTCAGAGATGTTCCAACAAGCGAGCTTATTTATCTACATTATCCATATTGCTTTTTTAAGGTTATTACTAGTGATTTATAAATTTATGGGAATTGAAAATCCTCGCTTAATAACGTTTCTTTTAATTAGTATCTTTTCATTTGGAAGTTATTTATGTGTCAACAAAATGAAGGAGCTTTATCAGTATATGATGAATCCAACCTTTAAGTTGAAGAGAAAAACCGGGGTGTAAGGAGAGAAGTTAATGATAAATTTAAAAGTAAGTGACGGATTAGGCAACCAAATGTTTCAATATGCCTTTGGACGTGCTTTATCTGAGATGTGTCAAGATCGATTATATTTAAATATATTACACTTTGCTCAAAGTGATTTACGTCATTATTCATTAAAACATTTTTATTTGAATGATGACGTGAAAGTTTATTCAAAAGCTCAACAGTATGCAACATATATGTATGGAAAGTTAAAATATGAATATTTAACTCGTGTCAAATATAAAAATTTTAATGGTTCCAACGTTGAGCAATTACAAGTCTTTAATCGTGAAGGTATCTATTATGGACTAAGTCCTTATGAATATTATGAGATTCAAAAAAGTTCAGCGACGATTAAATATGTAAATGGGTATTGGCAAAGTCCTAAATTCTTTAGTCAAATTGAATCAAAACTTCAACAGGAGCTACGAGTTAAAACAGCTCCAAGTGAACAAAACGAAGCAATGATTCAACAAATTGAAAATTCTAATTCAGTTTGCGTGCATATTCGTCGTGGCGACTATATTGGAAGTAGTTTTGATATTTGTACGGAAGCTTATTATCAAAAAGGGATGGATATTATAGCATCTAAAGTTGAAAATCCAACGTTTTATATTTTTTCGAATTCATCTGAAGATTTACAGTGGATTAAAGAAAACTATCATTTTAGCTATGATCTTGTTTATGTCGATTTAAATAACTGTGATTACGAAGAGTTACGCTTAATGTATACATGTAAACACTTTATTATTTCGAATAGTACATTTAGTTGGTGGGGAGCTTATTTATCAACTAATGAAGAAAAAGTCGTGATTGCGCCATCTAAATGGAATCAGGATTATAAGGTAGTAGAAGATTTATATTTAGATGATTGGATTAAAGTTGGAATGGGGGAAGAGACGTGCGAAACCGCAATTTAGATTTATTGAAGATTATTGCATGTCTCATGGTGATTGCTGTACATGTAGGAACACTTTATGGTATGGCTTCCAATCCGAATGAACCTGATTATTACTTTACTATTGGTAATATTTTTCATTCATTTCCTCGGACACCTGTTCCGTTATTTGTAATGATTTCAGGCGCTTTTTTACTTGCTAATTCTAAAAATAAGAATGTAAAAAGTCATTATAAAAAGACGTTTTATCGAATTATATTACCAACCTTTTGGTTTAGTCTAGGTTATACAATTTTATCAATGTTAACAGGATATTATGAGCAAGGAAGTTCATTTGATTTTCTTTTTCCAATTAAGAGTTGGATCTTAGGGTGGCCATATTATCATATGTGGTATATGTATATGATTATCGGTTGTTATGCTAGCACTCCGTTCTTAATTCGATTATATGAAAAAGTCGGTCATCGTTACTTTATGATCATAGGTCTTTGTTTTTTAGTCTTTGGTTTAATTAACTATAGAACGGAAATTTTGTAGCCGTTTAAGTTTATTTTTTATCTAGGTTACTTTATAATGGGATACAGTTTGAGGGAATGGAGTCGTTCACAGCGAATTTCGTGGAAACTATGTTTAGGAAGTTCCATCATTATTTTAATAGGAATGGTTATTGTCACCCATTATATGGTTACATCTGGGACGTTTAGTCAACCATTTTATTTATTATCTTCTTTATCAATTACGGTAATGATGAGTGCCATCTTAATGTATCTCGCTTTTGTTAAAATGCCAGAGATTAAGGTAGATATTAGTCGTTTATCAAAGCATACATTCTACATTTATTTATTTCATGCAGGGGTTTTAGATATCATAGATTTCATCGTTAGGCAGCGATTGGGCTTAAATCCTAATCCGATTTGGTATTTAACGGTATTAGGATTGGTTGTATTTATGATTTCACTACAGTTAGCTCATGGGGTCGAATTTATTAAACAATTATTTAAAAGGAGAGTTATTACTTTAGAGGTTAGTCAATAGGTAGACTAGGAGAGGTTTTAGATGAAAAAAAAGTGCTATCAATTATAGCTGGCGTTATTTTAAGTTTAAGTTTAGTTATCGTAGGTGGTGGTGCGTTGGTCATCAACTCAATCTTTGATTATGGTTTTAATCGCATGGTGGTTACAGAAAAATTAGATAAAGATGAGCTAGCTATTTCTAATGAGGTGTTAACTCGTGAAGATCAGACAGGCGTAACGAATATCGTAGTTTTCGGAATCGATCGAAATGATGATGGAACAGATGGGCGTAGTGATGCAATGAAAATTTTATCATTAGATACAAAAAATAATACAGCTAAGATTACATCGATTCAACGTGACATGCTGGTATATATTCCAGGTGATGTTCAAGACTTTGATAAGTTGAATCATGCCTTTGTATACGGAGGAGCAAACTTAGCTATGCAAACGATTAATTATAACTTTGATTTAGATATTACTCGATACATAACCTTAAATTATGAAGCCATTGAACATATTATTGATGTTATTGGTGGAGTTGATATTTATGTAGGAGAAAGCGAAGTGCCTCATATCGCGGAGGTTGATCAGAGTGGGTGGCAGACATTAGATGGAAAACAGGCTGTTGGATTTATGCGGGTTCGTTATTCAGATAGCGACTACGGTCGGATGGAGAGACAAACAGAAGTGATTACTGCGGCTTTCTCTAAAGTAAGTTCATTAGGTTATAATGAACTACTTAACCTACTAACAGAATGTTTACCTTATGTGGAAACAAATATTTCAAAAGGTGAAATGATTAAATTAGGTTTAGATGCTATCAATGTGAAATTAGATAATATTGAACAGTACCAAATTCCAAAAACGGCAGCAGAAGAAGTGAATCAAAGTGTTTCATATAAAGGATATAGTCCATTATACGTTTTAGATAGCTATCAAAAGATGGTTAAAGATTTACATAAAGGAATTTATGGTTTAAATGATTATACACCATCACAAACAATCATTGAGACTGAAAATAAAATTTATGAGACATTTGGTTATAAAAATAAAACACATTAAAAGGAAGTTAATTTATTAACTTCCTTTTTTTCTTTTTATTGTTAAGTTATATTATTCCATAAAATAATTAAATTGGATTAATATACTTGTATTGGAAAAAAAATTGGTATAAAATACTATATAGACCAAATAGGGGTGAAATTTATCTGTTTTATGATAAATTTTTTATTTTTTGGCGAAATTAATAGTTTAATTCAACTAATTTTTAAAGAGATAATTAGAGTTGAGAAAAGGGAATAAGACGAGCGGAAGGAAGAAGCTCAGATGTTTCATCATAGTTTAAAAAGGGTATTATTTTTGGGAGGAGTAGTTATGGGAGAATTTATCTTACAGCTGCCAGTATTTAGAAAACGTCAATCAAAAATATGTATTTTAATCGGGATTGATGTATTGTTAATTGTATTTGCATATTTATTAGCTTTTGTTTTTCGTTATTATATCGAAGGCAGTTCTCTATATTCTATATTCCAAATTTTTAATGATTTGAAATATGAATTGTTAATTGCCAGTATTATTTTAATTACGTGTCAGTGGATTATGAAGCAATATCAAAGTATTTGGACTCTGGCTGGAATTGAAGATTTTATTTTAGGAATTGGTTCTTTTATTTTAGGAACAGTATTGAATTTATTTGTCTCGTTTTTATTACCGTATCGAGTACCATTATTAGTTACAGTATTGGCAGGTATTTTTGCGATGTTATTTTGTAATGGTGCTCGTATTGAGTGGCGTTTATTTAGACGTAGTATTTTATATAATCATTCAAGCAAAGTAAGTGAAAATCCAAATACTGTTTTAATTTATGGAGCAGGTGCAGCTGGCCGTTTAGTAATGAATGAATATCAACGAAATCCACAGCTTGGAAAGAAAATAATTGGATTTATCGATGATAACGCAGAGAAGGTGGGGAATTTAATTGGAAATCGTCCGGTTATAGGAACCTATCACGATTTAGAACGAATTGTTGAAGACTATGACGTTAATGAAATAGTAGTTGCTATCAGTTCAATGGATCGAAAGAAGCTGAAGTCAGTCTTTTTATCAATGCAACCATATGATGTGAAGGTTAAGATAATGCCTGGCTTGTTTGAATTAATTGATCGTAAGTTTAATATTGATATGATTCATGAAATTCAAGTAGAAGAGTTACTTGAGCGAGAAACAATCAAACTGGATCATTACGGTATTAGTGAGTATATTGAAAATCAGGTGGTTATGGTAACAGGTGGTGGCGGTTCTATTGGATCTGAGCTTTGTCGACAAATCGTGAAATTTAACCCGAAACAATTGATTATTTTAGATATCTATGAAAACAATGCCTATGATTTACAAAATGAATTATTACAACAATATCCTAACATAAATTTAGTCACTTTAATTGCATCAGTTCGTGATTGGCAACGTTTAGAACGTATTTATCAAATTTATCGACCAAACGTCGTCTTTCATGCAGCTGCTCATAAGCATGTGCCACTCATGGAGGTCAGTCCATCTGAAGCTATTAAAAATAATGTGGTTGGAACGTTAAATACCGCAGAATTGGCAAGTGTTTACAACGTGAAACGATTTGTTTTAATTTCAACGGATAAAGCGGTGAATCCAACGAATGTTATGGGCGCAACGAAGCGTTTATGCGAAATAATCATTCAAGCGATTAATGTGAAAAGTGAAACAGAATTTGTTGCTGTTCGATTTGGTAATGTCTTAGGTTCAAACGGTTCAGTTGTGCCACTTTTTAAACGACAAATTGCTAAAGGTGGGCCTGTTACATTAACGCATAAAGAGATTACCCGTTATTTTATGACGATTCCAGAAGCTGCACAGCTTGTTTTACAGGCAGGTGGATTTGCTCAAGGTGGAGAGATTTTCGTGCTAGATATGGGAAAGCCTGTTAAGATTTATGATTTAGCGAAGAACCTCATTCGATTATCCGGATATGAGCCTGATGTTGATATCTCTATTGAAATAACAGGATTACGTCCAGGTGAAAAGTTATATGAAGAGTTATTGATGGAGGAAGAAGGATTACAAAAAACGAGGCATGAGAAAATTTTTATTGGCCAACCAGGTAACTTTGATTTAGAGATTGTTAAAGAACAAATTAATGAGTTATTAGAGATTGCGACAACGCGTAGTATCTCAGAGTTAAAATCAAAATTAAAAGAAGTGGTTCCAACGTATGAAGAACCAAAGCATCATAAAGTGGGGTAAGAGAGAATATGCAACAAAGTATAAAACGAGGGATTGACTTTATTTTAGCTTTAGTAGGATTAATTTTAGCGTCGCCAGTTTTATTGATTGTCGCTATTTTGGTTCGAATGAAGTTAGGATCTCCAATTTTTTTTCGTCAAGCTCGTGTTGGATTAAACGGCGAAATTTTTGAAATGATTAAATTTCGTACGATGAAAGATGCGTACGATGCAAATGGTCAACCTTTACCGGATAGTGAGCGTTTAACTTCATTTGGACAATTTTTACGTAAAACAAGTTTAGATGAACTTCCTGAATTAATTAATGTATTAAAAGGGGACATGAGTTTAGTCGGTCCACGTCCTCTCTTAGTTGAATATTTACCTTTATATTCAGAAGAACAAATGAGACGTCATAACGTCCGTCCAGGAATCACTGGTTATGCACAAGTTAATGGGCGCAATAATATTTCTTGGGCAAAAAAGTTTGAACTAGATATATATTATGTGAATCATTTTAGTTTATATTTAGATATTAAAATTTTATGGCAAACAGTAGTAAAAGTTATTAAACAAGCAGATATCAATCAAGAAGGTAATGTAACTGTTGAAAAATTTAATGGGATGAATTAAGTATGAAAAAGATTGTTTTATTTGGAGCAGGCGGCCATGCCACTGTTATTATTGATATTTTAAAAGCACAAATTGAAGCAGGAACATCAATTCAGATTAAAGGATTTTTAGATGACTCAGATAAAAAAGAATGGATGGGCTATCCAATTTTAGGAACTCTTTCGTCTGCATTGGAGTTCCATGATGACAAAACTGAGTTTATTATTGCAATTGGTAATAATTTAATTCGTGAAATGATTCAACGAAAGTTTTCACAACTTAATTTCTATACCGCTATTCATCCAACAGCAGTGATTGGAACTAATGTTTTCATTCAAGATGGAACAGTCGTGATGCCACGTGTAGTCATTAATGCGAATAGTGAGGTTGGGCGACATGTGATTTTAAATACTGCTTCTGTTGTGGAGCACGATAATGTTATTAATGATTATGTTCATCTTTCACCAGGAGCAACTTTATGTGGAGCGGTAGAGGTTGGAGCTAAATCGCATATTGGAGCAAATGCGACAGTGATTCAAGGTATTTCAATTGGTGAACATTGTATCATTGGAGCCGGATCAACGGTAATTGATCATATTCCTCAAAGTAGTGTTGCTGTTGGTTCACCGGCAAAAGTGATAAAAAAAGTTTAAAATGGTTGAAAGGTAGAGAGTATTTGTATGAAAGAGCGTATTTATTTAGCATCCCCTCATATGGGTGGAGAAGAGTTGAAGTATGTACATGAAGCATTTACGTCAAATTGGATTGCTCCTTTAGGGCCCAATGTAAATCATTTTGAGCAAGAATTGGCGAACTATGTCGGTGTCAACAATGCGTGTGCCTTATCAAGTGGGACTGCTGCGATTCATTTAGGATTAAAGGCTTTAGGTATCACAGAAGGAGATATCGTTTTTTGTTCAACTTTAACGTTCTCAGCCTCATGTAATCCGATTATTTATTTAGGAGCAACACCGGTGTTTATTGATAGTAATAAAGATACATGGAATATGTGCCCATCATCATTAGCTTTAGCCTTTGAAGAGGCAGTATCATTACAAAAGTTACCAAAAGTAGTAATTGTTGTTAATTTGTATGGACAAAGTGCTGATTTGGACCCTATCATTGAACTTTGTCAAAAATATGACGTACCTATTCTAGAGGATGCTGCTGAATCATTAGGAGCAACATATAAAGGGCGTTACAGTGGTACGATTGGGGACATTGGAATTTATTCGTTTAATGGAAATAAAATTATTACTACATCTGGTGGGGGAATGATGGTTTCAAATGAGGAAGTCTATACGAAAAAGGCAATCTTTTGGGCTACTCAATCACGTGAGGCAGAGCGCCATTATGAACATAAAGAAATTGGATATAACTATCGAATGTCAAATGTCGTTGCCGGAATCGGACGTGGACAGCTGAAAGTTTTAAATGAGCGCATCACGAAGAAGAAAGAAATTTTCAACATGTATCAAGAAGCATTTAAAGACATTCAAGAAATTGAAATGATGAACATTTGTGATTATGGTAAATCAAACTATTGGCTATCCGTGATGACGTTAAGTGAAGACTCGAGAGTGAAATCTTTAGATATTATGATGGAGTTAGAATCGCACAATATTGAGTCACGTCCTGTTTGGAAACCGATGCATCTGCAACCTATTTTCAAACAATATCCGTTTTTTACAGTGAGTGAAGGAATAAGTGTCGCAGAAGATTACTTCAATCGAGGGATTTGTTTGCCGAGTGATACGAAAATGACAACAGAGCAACAAAAACAAGTCATTGCATATATTCGTGCACTATTTCAAAAGTAAGTAACTGTCAATTTATTGGAGATGATGTATTTATAGGGGTGAGAGATTTTGTTATGTGCATTAATTATGGCAGGCGGGAAAGGAACCCGTTTTTGGCCTTTATCAACGGAAGAAAATCCAAAACAGTTTCTAAATCTAGTTGGAAATGAATCGATGATTCAGATGACAGTGAATCGATTAAAACCAATTATTCCGATGGAACGTATTTTTGTTGTCACAGATCAAAAGTATGAAAGCTTAGTGAGTCAACATTTACGTGAATTACCAGAAGAGAATATTATTATTGAACCAGTTGGGATGAATACAGCACCTTGTATTGCTCTTTCTGCCATGTTAATTCATGAGAAATATCCAGAGTCAACATTAGCTGTTTTACCTGCAGACCATTTGATTTTAGATGAGGCGTTATTTCAAAAAACATTAATGGTTGCCGATTCTTATGTTCATTTGAATCCAGAATCGATTGTTACTCTTGGGATGGAGGTAACCCGACCTGAAGTTGGATATGGTTATATCAAATATGGAGAGGAACTTAGTTTTATCAATCGGCTAAGCATCCGAAAAGTAGAACGATTTGTTGAAAAGCCAGATATAAAAACGGCTAAATCATACTTAGAAGAAGGCTGTTATTTATGGAATGGTGGAATGTTTATATGGAAAACAAAACAAATCATCACGTTGACAAAGCAACATTTAAAGCGAACTTACGACTTATTACAACAAATTACTGAAAGTCCAAAAGAATTATTCAATCAACGGCTTCATGAGTTGTATCCGAAAGTTGAAAGTATTTCAGTTGATTACGGTATTATGGAGCGTGCAGAACAAATCTGTGTAATTCCAAGTTCATTTGGCTGGGATGATATTGGAAGTTGGCTATCACTCGAACGTTATCGAGAAACAGATGAGCACGATAATATTTTAGACGGTGAAATTAAAGCTTTGAATAGTAAAGGAAATATTATTGTTTCTAAAACGAAGCCAATGGTTTTATGTGGAGTTGAAGATTTAATTTTAGTTGAAACCGATGAAGTTGTGATGGTCATGAAAAAAGACGACGTTGGCAAGATTGGAGAACTTCGTAGTAGTTTAGCATAAAAGAAGTAACATGGTAGTGTATAAGAAATAGGAGAGAACGAAGATGAAAAAAGCATTAATTACAGGAATTACAGGACAGGATGGTTCATATTTAGCAGAACTATTACTAGAAAAAGGATATGAAGTTCACGGAATTATTCGTCGAGCCTCAACCTTCAATACAAAACGTATTGATCATTTATATCAAGATCCACATGAAGAGAATGTTCGTTTATTTTTACATTATGGGGATTTAACAGATACATCGAATTTAAACCGATTACTTGAAAAAATTCAACCGGATGAAATTTATAACTTAGGCGCACAATCGCATGTTGGTGTATCTTTTAATTCACCAGAATACACAGCAGAAGCAACAGGGGTTTCAACCTTACGTATTTTAGATGCAATTCGTGAAACGGGAATTAAAACAAAGTTTTACCAAGCCTCAACAAGTGAATTATTTGGAGGACTTCCAGAAACAGCACCACAAAATGAAAAAACTCCATTCTATCCAAAGAGTCCATATGGGGTAGCGAAGTTATATTCTTATTGGATTACGGTTAACTATCGTGAATCTTATGATATTTTTGCATGTAATGGAATCTTATTTAACCATGAGTCGCCACGTCGTGGAGAAACATTCGTGACTCGTAAAATTACACGTGCCGCAGCTGCCATTCATTTAGGACAACAAGAGAAATTATATTTAGGAAACTTAGACGCTAAACGTGACTGGGGACATGCTAAAGATTATGTTGAAGGAATGTGGCGCATGTTACAACAAGAAACTCCTCAGGACTATGTCTTATCAATGAATGAAACACATACAGTTCGTGAATTTGTTGAATTAGCCTTTGCTGAATTAGGATTTGAAATCGAGTGGCAAGGTGAAGGTGTTAATGAAAAAGGAATTGACAAAAATACTGGTAAAGTGTTAGTTGAAGTTGATTCACGTTACTTCCGCCCAGCAGAAGTTGAATTGTTATGGGGAGATAGCACAAAAGCACGTACAGAACTTGGATGGAAACCAAGCTATTCATTCATGGATTTAGTAAAAGAGATGGTTCAATCTGACTTAGATAATTTAAAAAATGGTGGAGAATACCGTTCAAAATTTGAAAATTAATGAGTCTTCCAGCCTTAAAAGGGCTGGATTTATTATAAGGAGGATTATGATGGAGAAGAGTAGTAAAATTTATATTGCGGGGCATCGTGGATTAGTCGGTTCTGCTTTAGTGCGAAACTTAGAATCGAAAGGATTTACGAATATTATTAAACGTACGTCAAAGGAGTTAGATTTAAGAAATCAGCAAGCCGTTCAAGAGTTCTTCAAACAAGAGCGCCCAGAGTATGTGATTTTAGCTGCTGCTAAAGTAGGGGGGATTCATGCGAATAATACGTATCCAGCTGAATTTATTTATGATAATTTAATGATTCAAAATAATGTGATAAAGGCGGCACACGACTTTAAAGTTAAAAAACTTTTATTCTTAGGAAGTACATGTATCTATCCAAAGTTAGCGCCGCAACCCATTAAAGAAGAATACTTATTAACGGGTGCACTAGAAGAAACAAATGAGGCGTATGCGGTGGCAAAGATTGCAGGACTTGAAATGTGTAAATTCTTTAAGCGCCAATATGGCGATAACTTTATTAGTTGTATGCCAACTAATCTTTATGGGCCGAATGATAACTTTGACCTTCAATCATCACACGTATTACCAGCTTTAATTCGTAAATTCCATGAAGCAAAAGTCAATCATCAACCAACCGTTGAAGTTTGGGGGACAGGGACTCCATTACGTGAATTTATTTACGTTGATGATATGGCCGATGCTTGTATTTTCTTAATGGAAAATTATGATGGTGAACAACATGTGAACATTGGAACGGGTGAAGAAGTTTCAATTCGTCAATTAGCTGAAACAGTGAAAGAAGTTGTTGGATTTGAGGGAGAACTTATTTTCAATACTAACATGCCAGATGGAACGCCACGCAAATTAACTACGGTTGATAAACTACATGCGCTTGGATGGAAACATAAAGTATCATTAAAAGATGGAATTCAACTGGCATATGATTGGTACTTACAAAATAATGAATAATTTACAAAAAAAGCGATTCTACCATAGCTGGTAGGATCGCTTTTTTTATTTTTGATTGTATATTTAGTAGATTATCTCGATAAAAATAGTGCAGCGATGGAAAAGGGATATTGATTTGGGTACAGATTTTTTCTAGTTATGTAATCTTTTGTAATACGCTGCCAAAAGAAATATTAGATGAGGGGTTGCATCATATATTAGAGGACAGATGGTGTATTTGATGAAGTATTATCGTTTTATTTACATGAATGATTCGATACATATTTGTATTTTTGAATTAGTTAAAGTTTGTAAGTAGGAAGTAAAAGTTCTATGTTATCAAAGTATTTTAAGATGAGAAAGTAGTCTTGTGGTGAAATGATGAAACCAATTGGAAAGAAAATCATTCGTGAAGAGGTCTGCTTTATCCCAGCGAAACTATTTAAAAAAGTGTACTATTCACACGCTTATAAGTGTGATTGTCATGATGACTTCTATGAACCACAGCCGATGAAACGCACTATCAAGTGTTAAATCGAACGGATGGACGTGACGCAACATCTCAAGCACGAATCTGGTTAATTCAAACAGGTAAAGAATGCGAAACACCCATCGTTTATTATCACGCAGATTTAACTCGTGCAAGAGTCGTCGCTGAACAATTACTCGATGGATTTAAAGGCTACCTGCATTGTGATGGTTATTCCGGATATAAGAACTTACCGAATATTGAATTAGTGGGATGTTGGGCGCATGCCCGTCGCAAGTTCAAGGATGTGCCAGGGAAGAATGGGAAAGCAAAACAAGCCATTGACTACTGTAACCAAATTTTTAAGATTGAACGAGAACTCCAGGAATTATCGCCTGAGGAGCGTTATGAGCAACGTCAGTTACAGGTCAAGCCAGTGATAGAAGCTTTTTATGACTTTCTAGGGAGCTTCATCCCAATGAAAGGTAAGTTACAAACTGCGGTGCACTATGTGCTGAACCAAAAACAACAGCTCATGCCCTTTTTAAAAGATGGTCGATTAGAGGCATCGAATAATCGTGCCGAACGTACCATCAAAACCGTGGTATTTGACGAAAAAACTACTTATTTTCAACAAGCTTATCAGGGGCTGAAGCCAATGCGATTATTTATAGCGTCATCGAAACGGCTAAGGAACATGGCTTAAATGTCTATAAGTATTTAACTTATTT
>OHAG01000246.1_pt1 | contig 47644 bp, 43 predicted proteins | sample 1577081 | NCBI WGS metagenome assembly OHAG01 (sample SAMEA3541513, study PRJEB24748) | human gut metagenome | biome: human gut; feature: human-associated habitat; material: faeces | place: China | collected 2012
CCCTCACGATTACAGGTATAAAATTTCTTCACCCACACCAGTTGACAAAGAGCCTCTTTTTGTTGTCTCTATTTGACATAAATATTGGTGATTTAAAGCATTTAAACGACTCGTTTATCATGAAGCCGTTTAAACACGAAGGGATTGCAAATACCTATTGAAAAAATGTTTTGTTTTTTTACGCTTAAAATACTATTTTTTTAGATGATAATGACACTGTATTTTATATAGTAAAAAACAATGTATTTTTGTTTTTTCAACCCCAAAACTGAAACTGTTGATAGAACGTCGTATAGCTTTTTCTTATTATTCTTTTATATACTGATATACTTTTTTAATAATTTCATTATCTACTTCTGAATCAAATTTACGTGCAAATAATGCTTCGCTCTCACAGATTAATTGATAATCTTCAAGTGTGTATGTTTTAGGGTTTGGTCCACCATTCCACTGAATTTCACGTAGTGTATTATGAACTACCGTATTTTTAAATGGAGAATTTAAAATCAAAGTTTGGAAAAAATGTTCGTCTGCACAAATCGTATACTTATAGTCTCTGATATATTCAGGATGCTCTTTTAAATAATTTAATATATATTCAACACAATCTCCAGACAGTGTAAACCAGTTAGCACCTTTATATAATTTATATCCCTTAAAATTAGGGCGAAGAGGATATTTTCTATAAAACTTTGAAAGGAAGTTATTAATGATGTAAACCGGTCGTGTTCGATTATACTTACTATCACTAAATAAATAATAGCCTTTGATTCGCCATAGATTTTCTTCTATGTCTAAAGTTTCAAGAAATTGACGTCCTTTATTCTTTTTTAAAAATGACGATACTTCCTTCTTAGTCTTAATAAATAAATCCTGTCCACTTATTAAATGATAAAAATCATAGCCTCTATTACTCGCCTGTTTTAATAATTGAATTGTTACTAATACTTGAGACAGCCCCCCCCAATTAATGCTCATTCGTTGCTCTAAGAAAAAAACAGTGTTGAAGGATTGGAAATATTGTTTGAGTTGATTAAATAGGCCGTAATTCTTCTGATCAATATGAATATAGACATGGTGATCCTCATCTGCAATAAATTCAATTAATTGCTTTGTTTGTTCAAAATTTTTATGTGCCACAATTAAAAAAGCTTGCTTCATTTTATCTCACCTTATTTTAAATATTTTTCTAAACTCTGATCGATTAAGCCTTCAATATTTCCTTTTTGATTAAATGGAAGCGGATTAAATGTTTTAGCTTTCTCGTATAAGGAGATAAAATCTTCTCCATCCTGATATGCCAAAATACATCCTAATTGTTCTAATTTAGTCGCTAGCTCAATTTGATGATCATTGACATGTTCATGATATTTCTTTAAACGAGGTACTGCAATAATTTTTTTATGATTTTTAACACCTTGAAGAATAGAACCAGCTCCAGCATGAGTCACAATCAGACTGGCTTGTTGATATAATTTTTCCATTTCATCATTAGGAATAAAACTAAATAATTTCATTTTATCAGTTTCGTAATGATTATGGCCCGCTTGAATAATGACTTCCTCACGATCTGCGACCTGTTCAACAAGACGCATAAGACGTGTAAAATCTTGTTTTTGTGTCCCACATAGAACGAGAATCAAAATAAACACCCTCCTACAATAGCATTTGGGTAAACTTCTAATAGCTCCTCCCATTGAATATAAAACTCATTAGCTATTTTATACATTAATTTCCCACTAACTGATGGCGTATGAACATTTGCAACTGTTTCAATATAAATCACTTTTCTACCAAATAAACGCCCATAAACACACATCGGAATCGTTGAATGAACACCTGTAGAAATAATAACCTTAGGATTATACTTGATAAAATAAATGAACGAAACTAACCATACATAAAGATATTCAAAAATATAGATCCATCCATCATTTTTAGAGCAATACATTAAATACTCTGTTGGAAACTCTGTCTCTTTTGAAATCTTCGTTTTTTCAGTAATAATAACTCCATTATACTTCTTAATAAGATGGCGTAACTGTAATAATTCCGTGTAATGCCCTCCTGCACTAGAGCAAAATAAAACCTTTCCTTTTTTCACGTTTAATCATCACCTTATTCTTAAGTTTAACTTTCATGATATAAATTGCATTCGCTAATGCATTATAGATTAATTTATTGGTGTATCGATAATATAGATGCTTCTTATCCTTTTGAGATAATAAATATTGATTTTTTCTCCACATTGGAAATCTCTTATTTAATAAGTCCCAACCTTCTTTTAGGATAGCCTTTCGAGTATTCTTATCCTGAATTTGTGCAGCTCGTAAGAAAGAACTTCCTAAAAAATATTTTAATGTTAAATACTCTAATTCACTCTGATATTGATGGTATAAATTATGTTTTTGATAAAATTCAAAAATATCATTAAAGACTGTTAACATATCACCAACTTTGGAGTTTTGAGTATAAGTAATTGAATCTTGACGTTGAACATAATAAACAAGTGGTTCATTTACATAAGCTAATTTTCTAATAAATGGAGCTAATCGAATGGAAAAGGAACTATCCTCATATCTTAAGCCTACTGGAAATTTGATATCTAATGAATCAAACCAACTTTTCTTATATAGCTTATTCCAAACTGTCGGCATCATCTTCGTTAATAACTCTCTCTCATTTGTATAAGGTCCATCAGTTGCTCTTTGTAAACGATTCGGATAAGTCCAATAAAAATCACACGTTGTAACATCAGCCTCTTCCTGAGTTGCTCGTTCGTATAATTTTTCAAACATCGAATATTCAACGTAATCATCACCGTCTACAAATCCAAAATAATCTCCCTTCATCTTACTCATACCATAATTTCTAGCATCAGAGAGCCCCCCATTTGGCTTGATATAACTGAATACCTTATTTGGATAAAGATTCATATATTTATCAATAATGATTTGTGATTGATCAGGTGTTGAGTCATTAATCACAATAATCTCAATTTCTTGAAGAGTTTGATTGACTAATGAATCAAGACAACGATCTAAATATTTTTCTACATTGTAGACTGGAACAATGACACTAACTTTTGGCATTATTTCACCTTAACTTTCCTATAATCCTTTTTACTTAATGTCGTATTAAGGAACAATGTAACTGTGATAAATCCTAAATATAAGTTCGTAAACAATTCATCTAAGACGTGTCCGCTATAATAAGCAGCTCCTAAACCGACACCAATTGATAATAATAGCATTAGGTTACTAAAATTAACAATAGTTTTAAACTTTCTTAACGCATTAATTGTTGAGGCTAGGACTAAGACAAGATATGGAGTAATAAAAATAATTGCTCCGATAATTCCCATCGTATAGATTTGACGCCATCCATCTTGCTCAATAATTAATTGACCTTCACTTAATGTCGAAAACCCCATACCAAGCATTTTTTCTTTAGTATCCATTAAATCCCACTTATATTCTGAGAATAATTTTTGAAGCTTTCTCCCATCACTACGTTTTTCAAAGGGTTGATTAACAACAAAGTTCCAAAACTCAGGATCAAATTCTATCGGATAAATTTCATCGTAATAAATGGATGGGAATGTTAATAACTGAGCATTTTCTCTTAAAACCGCTATTAATACAGCCTTCTTACCATCGTCATCCTCAATTTTCTGTTGTAGCAACTCTAATTGTGTTGACATCTGATTAACACTATCATTCTTTTCTTCTTCTTCTTTTAAATTTTTAATTAACTGGGTGTTAAACTCTTGATACTTAATGGCTGGAGTATTTGGATAGATTGCCAAGGCTAAGAAAATAATAATCCCCAAATTTAATAGAAAATTAAGATTAAACTTTGTTAAGCGAATGACACTACATCCAATATAAGTTCCAAGTGCTGCTATAGCAATAAGAATGACACCAAAGGTAGCAACTCGTGTTCCAACCATCATCATACATAACGAATGAAGTAAAATCAGTAAGAAGATTGGCCATTTTCTTTTGATCTCATATAACACTTTATATAATAATGGAAGCAACATAAAAAGCAAAGCCCCTAGAACATTTGCTGCATGATATAATCCTTTAGACATCAATAACTTTGGGTCTTGGAACTGTTCATATCCTCCCGTAAACCATGAAAAGAAATTAGCTTGGGTTGTTCCTCCATAACTACCAAATGAGATAGCAAATAGATCAGTAATAAAGATGACACTACATGTAATTACCGAGGTAATTACAATAATTTTATTAAATGTTTCATTACTAAATTGGGCCAGATATGTACAATACATTAAAATAAATGGTAATGTCATGATTAAGATATATTTTAGTTCGATTTTAATATCTGTTCTAAACGTTTCAGGAAGATTTAAATTTAATTGTCTGATTTCAATAAAGTGCAAAATAGAATAAGTGCCTAAGATTAATCCTAAAAATACTATCATCCAAAAAGATTTCCTTTTATTTTTATCAAAAAATAAAAATCCAATAATCGCTAATAATGGAATTCCTAAGAATCTGATAAATGTTGATGGAACAATTAAATGATATTGTTTCAAAAAATCATTTAATAGATAGTCTAAATCAACGATAGGTTGAATAATTAAAAAAACAAAAATTAATAACGTATTAAGTTTTTTAAATTTATCTAGCATAAATCCCCCTCCACTAAATTACTGATTTGAGTAATAATCGTTTCATTTTGATAGTGATAATCCTTTAATTTATCTTTCATCTTTTCTAATTTTTCAGGATGCATAATAATCGTCTTCATCGCTTCATAAAAATCAGATTCATCATTGTTTACAACTAAACCATAGCTACTATCCTTTAACTGTTCTTCAATACCCGCCACTTTTGTTGCTATAACAGGTATTTGACAAATTAAAGATTCAAAGACAACAGTCGGTAATCCTTCATAACGAGAAGGTAATAAAAAACAATCTGCTAATTTAAAATAAGCAAATGGGTTTTCTCGATATCCAATCAGTTTAAAGGTTTCTTGACAGTTATTCTTTTTTATTTCATTTTTTAAGGTTTGCTCATCTTCACCGTTACCGATAATCATAATATTATGTTTAAATCCTTCATCAATCAGGCGACGGTGAATCTTTATTAAACGATCATATCCTTTTTGTTCGACTAATCGTCCTACACTAATAAATGTTAAATCTTTATTTTTAAAGAGTCTTAAATCATCTGAATTAACAGATTGAGCAAACTTCTCTTTTATTAAATCAGATTGAATAATATTATGAATGACTTTAACATCCTCTTTTAAATCAAAAACTTCCTGATAAGATTGTGCTGCCACTTTAGAAACAGCTACATTTACATCAATTAACTCAAGCATCTTCTTCATTAGTGGCATATGATTCGATGAGAAGTTTTGTTTCTTATAATCTAGATGAACCCAATTTACTTTTTTACCACTAGAACCATTAGCAACAAAAATCGTACAAAATCCCTCTTTAAATGCAATTTCAACATCATACGATGAAAGTTTCATTTTTTTACGTTCAGATTTAATTTTTCGTCCAATCCATCCTGTCTTCATTAAACATAACAAATATAATTTATTAATTAATAATGAAATATTTTTACTTTTAATAATTTGACTTAATGGTAAATCAATCACTCTAAAAAACTTTGATCCCTCAATAATATTAACTCCAGATGGAACATCTTTAAGCATTTCACCATGTTTGTGTAATACAAGTAAATCAATCTCATAACTAGTTTGCTTCACTAATTCCTGCAATAAGTTATTTAATACCCGAGAAACGCCCCCCAACGTCATCTCATCGGTTACAAATAAAATTTTCTTTGACACAATCTCACTTCCAATCGTTTCAACATAATATTAAATTCACTATTCAATAGTCATTTAACTTAGAAGACTCTTACTTTTAACGCCTCTATTCCCTTCATAATATACCCTATACTAATAAAAATAAATTACTCATTATTTTAATCGTCGTAATGTTTTTTTGAAAGATAATAATTGTCGGACCATGTTGAATTGCTTCTTACTATATAACCATAAAATAAAACGATCTTTAGCTGATAAATTTTTGACATATTCATTTTTTAGCCATGATGAGAAGTGGTTTCTCATAAAGTCTACAGCATGATTAATATAACGATCACCATTTTCAACTGTTAAATTACGAGAACATCCATATAACATTAAATTTTTAATATATAGAAACTCAATCTCTGACTGATAATTTCCTTTAAAATTATCTTCTATTAACTTCAAGGCTTTATAAATATCTAAACTCTTCTCAGAGTAAGTATTCATAATTGATCCTTCTCTTTGAAAATAATTATAAAAAGCCTCATTGACTTTGACAATTTTTTGAGCTTTAGATAGAACAATAGGAATACATCCTAAATCTTCATACCAAATCCCTACCGGGAATTTAACATCATCAAATAATGTTTTCTTAAATAACTTATTACATGCACTATTATCGATGGTCAAAACCGAAGGTAATGTTTCAACATTTCCAACTTTAAAATCGCCGCATGAAATATAAACACTTCGCCCATCTTCATAAACATTTTTAATATCGCAGACGACTAAATCTGCACCTTCTTGATGAACTACCTGATACATCTTTTCACACATGTCTCTTTCAATCCAGTCATCACTATCAATAAAAAGAACATATTCACCTGTGACATAATTTAGACCATAATTTCTTGCATCAGCTAATCCTCCATTTATTTTTTGAACAGAGATTACTTTTCCTGGGTAATCTAGTGTAAACTGATCAATAATCTTTTGTGATTGATCAGGACTCCCATCATTAACACAGATAATTTCAAGATCTTGAAATGTTTGGTTTACTAATGAATACAAGCAGCGCTTAAGGTATTTCTCTACATTATAGATAGGAACAATAATGCTTATCTTTGCCATTTTAACTCACCTTCTTATTTAAGAACTCGTTTCAACTGTCGGATTTGATAATAAATTTTTAAACGATACGGTTGTTCATAAATCCAGACACGATATTTATTCATAAAATTCATTTCTTGATATAATGATTGATAATATTTATTTTTTCTCCAGGTTGGAAAATTATTTTCAATAAACTGATAAAACTCATTTATAATACGAATTGCCAGTTCTTTATCAGTAATATAGATAACTTTATGCAACTCATACTGAATTTGCTTAATAACTAGCATCTCTAATTCTTCTTCAAATAATTGTTTAAGATTGTATGTTTCATAACTAGTTATAATTTCTTGTAGCGCATTAAGTGTATGTAAAACACGTTCATCATTTGCACTTGACACATTATTCATTCGATTCGCTAAATAATAATATAACGGTTGATGAACAATGGCTAACGTTTTACATTGTGCTAATAATTTTAAGGTAAAGACGAGATCTTCACTACGATAATTTAATGGAAACTCAATTTTATGTTCCTTTAAAATAGAAGTCTTAATGAGTTTGTTCCAAGGAGCGGGCGTTATTTTAAATATTAAATCTTTTTGCTCCTCAACGACAAGCAAATCTGTTGATTCAACTGGAATGGTCATTAAAGTCTTGTCTGTGCTTTGTTCATAACATTCATAATAGTCACAAACAATGACATTTGCATTTGTTTCAACTGCTTTTTCATATAATGACTTCAACATATCTGGATGTAAACAATCATCTGGATCAATGAAAATAATATAATCACTACTCGCCAATGTCAGACCTAAATTTCGAGTAGCTCCTACTCCTTCGTTTGCTTTATTAATGACACGAATTCTTGAATCACGCGCTTCATAAGCTTTCATTTTCTCTAGTGTATAATCTTGTGAACCATCATTAATAGCAATAACCTCAAACTCTTTGAAAGTTTGATTTAATAAACTTTCAAAACTCTTATCAATATACTTTTCTACATTATAAGCAGGAATAACTACACTTATTTTATTCATTCTCTAACCTTCCTTTAAATCCCTAGACTCTAGCTAATAGTCTAGTCCTCACAGGATACAATGTATTTTTAATGATTTCCTTTCTTACGTTTGAACAACTTCATTGAGCGCTGAACAAAATCTCTAAAATCACTAAATAATAAATAATAAATCATAAGATAAGCTGCTAAGACAATGAGACCTAAACTAGCTGCACCGATAAACCAAATAACTAAGTGACTAACACCCGTTGGGAAAATCAGTCTCCATCCCCAAAGTCCGATAAAAGTAAGTCCAAACATAATTAATGTACGAAGTAGCACAAATTTATAATAATTCCATGATGGTAAACCAAATACTTTAGGATATACTAATTGAACTGACATAAAGAAATCAATAATAAAATGTGTTAAGAACGTTCCTAATAAAATTCCAACAATCCCTAATGGTTTAACTAATAATAATGAAATCCCTAAGTTAGTTAACGCAGATAATAAAGCAATTTTTTTCGTTTCTTTGAATAAGCCATTCACATTACGCACGACTAATAAAGGCTCTCTAGAAACAAGATAATATGTGTTCATAGTAAATAAGAACACTCCAAAATATGATAAAACATACAATTCATCCTTCATCCATAAACGAACAAAATCATTAGCTGTAATAAAGAGAATACTTGATACAATAGAGCTTAAAAAGAACGCAAAGTTAGCATATTGTAAGAAGGTAGAATACTTATGATTTTCATCACTTGAAAATAAGTTCCCAAAACTATCAACGGGTGCTTGAATAACTCCATATAAAACCTTAATTAAGCTCGAACAAATCATATTATAAGCATTATATACATTGGTCATTAACGGAGAAATAAAATAGGTTAATAACACAGGATCTGTATTTGATAAAACAACACCTGAAATCTTATGTACAAAAACATGCTTTGTATTTTCAAGTGCGCTTAAATCACGTGCTTCTTTATTATCTTTTAAATAAGGATATAATTTTAATGCTTTATTACGCGAATAAACATATGAAACAATGGTCAAGATTCCATCAGCTACTAATACTACTTCTAATGAGAATCCCATCATAGCAATCACAATCACTAAAATTGAACGCAATAATGTAATTAATTGAATTCCTAAGTTGATCTTATAATATTGTTGATCGGCCTGAACAACGATATTGGGTCCCATTAAAAAATAAGACACAACCACTGGCGCTAATAATAAGAAATAAATACTATAAATTGAGAAGGTTGAGATGACGCCTCCTTCTTGACTTACAAAGAATGGTTGAACTAATCCCACAATTAATCCTAAAACAAATATAATGAATCCCATTTTTCTAAATAAATAGATTGCTCCATTATATAATTCCGTTACTTTTTTATAATTTTTTTGAGCTAACGGTTGATAAAGAATCTGTTGAAACGCAATTCCAAAACCACCCTCCACTAAATTTAAAAATCCCATAATTTGAATCATTGTCGAGTACAATCCATTAATCGAACCACCATATATATCCGAAAAAAGACTAAACTTTACAAAACCAACAATAGGCAAAATTAAACTTGGTATTGTAGCTACTAACATATTAAGTAGCGAATGTTTCATACGCATAAAATCACCTCTAATTCTATAGTCTTTCCTAGCAAACTATAGTTTATCAATTTTTAAACATTATGAAAAGGTGTGTCATAGAAAATCTATGACACACACTTCCCTTCCAAAAACCTTTGAGTTGTCTTTACTCATTATATAATAACTCAAAATATATCTAAGCCTATCAAATGATTATTACATTTCAGATTAAAACCATTATTATTCAGATATATTTTGTTCCTCAGCTGGCTTTTGCTCTTCTGCCGGTTTTTGTTCCTCAGTCGGCTTCTGCTCTTCTGCTGGTTTTTGTTCCTCAGCCGGCTTTTGCTCTTCTGCTGGTTTTTGTTCCTCAGCTGGCTTTTGCTCTTCTGCCGGTTTTTGTTCCTCAGTCGGCTTCTGCTCTTCTGCTGGTTTTTGTTCCTCAGCCGGCTTTTGCTCTTCTGCTGGTTTTACTGGCTGAACTGACTCTTCTTTTTGTGATGGATTCGCAGGTATCTTATTCATTGATGAGTTATTTTCTTCTTTTATAGGTGCTTTGACTTCCTCCTCATCATCTGTCGTTACATTATTCTCTGTTGCTCCTCCAGGAAGTGGCTCATTATAATACGTTTGTACCCACTGAGTGCCTTCATATTCTTCAAATCCATTAAATGTGAAGGTATAGTTAAATTGAGGCGATTCCTTCTCTAAGTTAATTAACATTTGTTCACGTGCATCTGCGATAGCCCCTTTATATGGGAAAGCATAGCTTAACTTAAAGCTATAATACGGATTATCCATATAACCATATTGAGCACTTACAACCATGCTCTTAATATGAATATAGTCTAATGGATTTTGACCATTAAATGTTGAGACAAGCCCTAATAAATATTGAAGACTTGATGTGATCTGATTGAGTGAGATATTTGTTTCAATGTTATTACCTAAAACATCTAATAAATCTAAAAACTCACCAACTGTGTTCATTTCTGTTAACATTTGGTTTACAATTCCCTCAATAACCAATTGTTGATGTTCTGCACGACCTAAATCACCTTTAGCTAACGTCTTACGATGACGAGAAAGTGCTAACGCTTGTTCTCCATTTAAATGTTGATACCCTTCCTCAACAGTAATTAAATGCTCACCAAACTGTCGATTACTATCCTGTTCTTCAATTGTCACAGGTACATCAACGTAAATTCCACCGATTGTATCAACTAACTCAACAACCCCTTTAAAGTTAATCTTTACATAATAAGGAATATTTAAATCAAACATTTTCTCAACTGATTCAATGACACACGTTGTTCCACCATTATTTGAATGCGTAATTTTATCTTTTGTATTATTAAAACATGGAATTTCAACATATGAATCACGTGGAATAGATGTCATCGTTACTGATAGATTCTGAGGATTCACAGTCGCTATAATTAATGAATCAGCTAATGAAGCAGCTTCTAATCCTTGTTCAGTTGAATCAACTCCAATTAGTAAAATGGAGAATGGATCGTCAATTAATGACGTATTAGCCATTCCTGGTTTTAATTCTTCTTGCTGAATAACAGTCTCAATATTAGCTAATATTTTAGTTTCATTTTTAATATCTTCAAATCCTAATTGTTCTGAAAATAATGAACCATAGTTATCCCCTACAATAATCGCATCAACTTTTCCATCATATAAATCATGAATCATAGAAATTGGAGAATCATATTTTTCAACTTCTGCTTCATCTGTTAATTCATTTTCTTCTAAAAATTGGTCAATATTATCAATCACTTCTTGCTTAGTTAAATTTAAAGTCCCAATTGTATACCCTTCTAAATCTTTTACTTCAGTGAAAGGACTATCTGCCATTGTAACTAAACTATAACTAATAATTGAGTCTTGCATCGTCATGTTATTTAACGAATGATAAACGCGTGTATTAACATATCCAAAATACGTTCCTGTAAAAAGACCAATTAATGCAACTATTGTTAAAATGATTGTGCCTACTTTGTTCTCTTCTTTAACAACATATAATCCAAACATTAAAATAGCTAAATATAAGAAAATGAAGATTAACGAAAGATTCAAACGCAACAAAGAATCAAATCCTGAATATTGATTGATATAAATAATATTCCATATAATTGGAATAATCGGTAAAATCATGATTATTCTGTAAATCCATTTTAAACCCTTATTATTAAACATGGCTTTCCCCTCCTTACTCCGATAAAATTGCATTTAGGACTAAATGATCTTCTGATTCAGTTAAAATAAATGTTGCTTCACTTTGGAATTGTTCTATCTCAACTGAAGAAGATAATTCATATTGCCAACTCGCCTGAACTGAAATACAATCAATCACTTCATCCTCTGTTTTAAGTGTATCATTTAAATTAACATCTAAAATGGTTACATCATTGACAGTTATTAAAGATGTCGCTTCATAATCATTTAAATAAAAATCTAAATTTTCATAAAATCCATCAATAGCCTGTTTTCTAAAAGTAGATCTCATTTCTTCTGCAATAAATTGTACACCACCTACGTCATTGCGTCCGGTCTTATTAGACCATGTATAGAAATCTGCTATGAAATTTTTCACAACTAAAGTCGCATATTCTTCTTTAGTTAACTCCGTATATTTATCTTTATATGCATGTTGCGCAGTCACTAACTCTTCAAAAACTTCTTTTTGATAAGCTGTCGCTACATCTGATAACTGATACTCATCTGGAACTTTTTCAACAATTGGTGGAGTTGGTTTTATTACATTATCACTACTTTTCCCACCATCAGTAATCCCCTTAACTTGATAAAGAAGAACACCTACCAGCAGTAAGGTTGTAATCAAAAATATACTACCAAAAACCGCTAATGGTTGCCTCATGATCTTTTTCATATTCATGTCTACACCGTCCCTTTCCACTCTGTACTATAATCACACGATTCGTTATCATAACCGCTTCTGAAAATAGTATCAGTACATTTGACTATACTTTCTTTATCCTGCCCCTAATAGTTAAATATTTCTAGACTATTTATGAAGAAAAGACATATAACACCATTTTACATGATTTAGCCATAATTGAAAACAGTTGGATATTTTTTTACACAAAAAAATACAAATTAATACACTTATTTACGCTAAAAAGACCTAGTCTCATTGACTAGGTCTATCAATTTCATTATTTTCTTAATTGAATATGTAATTCTTCTAATTGTGCGTCTGTTACTGTTCCAGGAGCTTCAGTCATCGGGCATGATGCTGATGCATTTTTAGGGAAAGCAATAACATCACGTAAGCTTTGAGATCCTGTTAAGATCATGGCAATACGGTCTAATCCTAACGCTAATCCACCGTGTGGAGGTGTTCCATATTTAAATGCGTTCATTAAGAATCCGAATTGTTCTTCAGCTTCTTCTTTTGTAAATCCTAATGTTTCAAACATACGAGATTGTACATCTGGACGGTAAATACGTAATGATCCTCCACCTAATTCGTATCCATTTAAGACAATATCATAAGCCTGTGCTTTTGCATTGTGAGAATCTGTATCAAATGTGTCTAATGTATCTAAGCTTGGCATTGTGAATGGATGGTGAGCAGCAAAGAATCGTCCAGCCTCTTCATCATATTCGAATAATGGCCAATCAATCACCCATAAGAAATTGAATTTAGATTCATCGATTAATCCTAATTCTTTTCCTAAATGTAAACGTAATGCTCCTAAGCTATCTGCAACGACTGATTTTTTATCAGCAACAAATAATAATAAGTCTCCCACTTCAGCATTTGTTGCTGCTTTAATATTTGCAACTTCTTCTTCATTGAAGAATTTAGCAATTGGACCGTTGAATCCTTCTTCCACTACTTTAATCCATGCTAAACCTTTAGCTTTATATTTTTTAACAAAGTCTGTTAATTTATCAATGTCTTTACGAGAAAAACGTTCTGCTGATCCTTTAACACATAATGCTTTAACTTCATTTCCAGCTTCAACTGCCTGTGCAAATACTGAGAAGCCACAATTAGCAACAACGTCATTTAAAGCAATTAATTCCATATCAAAACGTGTATCTGGCTTATCTGAACCAAAGCGTCCCATCGCCTCTTCATAGCTTAAACGTGGGAACGGACGAGCAACATCTAATCCTTTAACGTCTTTCATCATTTTAACTAACATCTCTTCAATCATATTCATGATTTCTTCTTGAGTTAAGAATGATGTCTCAATGTCAATTTGAGTGAATTCAGGCTGACGATCCGCACGTAAATCTTCATCACGGAAGCAACGAGCGATTTGATAATAGCGTTCAAATCCCGAAACCATTAATAACTGTTTGAAGATTTGTGGTGATTGAGGTAAAGCATAGAAATGACCTTCATGGACACGACTTGGAACTAAATAGTCGCGTGCTCCTTCTGGTGTTGATTTATTTAAATACGGCGTTTCTACTTCAATAAAATCATTTCCATCTAAATAGCTACGAATTGATTTTAAGATGTTGTGACGTAAAATGAAGTTCTTTTGCATCACAGGACGACGTAAATCTAAATAACGATATTTTAAACGTGTATCTTCTAACGCATCAGTTTCATCAGCAATAATTAAAGGTGTCATTTCTGCTTCAGAGATAATTGTTAGTTCATCTAAGATAATTTCAATATCTCCTGTTGCCATATTAGGGTTTTTACTTTGACGCTCAGCCACTGTTCCTTTAACAGCGATTACATACTCATTACGTACTTTGTTTGCCGCTTCTAAAACTTCATGACTTACGTTTTCTGGATTAGCTACTAACTGAGTAATTCCATAACGGTCGCGTAAATCAATGAAAACTAATCCACCTAAGTTACGAGTTTTAGCAACCCAACCTTTTAATTCAACAACTTGACCTACATGTTCAAGTCTTAATTCTCCATTATTATGTGTACGATTCATACTACTCACCTCTTCTTAATGTTGGCATCCACAGCCGTGTCCATTTCCTCCACAGCATTCATAGTCATCATCATGTCCATGTCCACCGCAGCATCCATGGTCTTCATCGTGTCCATGACCACCACAGCATCCTCCACCATGTTGGTGATTACGCTGTTGGTCTTGAATAATGTAGTCAATAATAAATCCAACTGGAATGGTTTCTTGAGTTCCTGTTTGATTATTTTTAATATTAATCATGCCGTGTTTTAATTCTTCATCTCCAAGAATTGCTGTATAACGAGCATTGTAGCGATCTGCTTGTTTAAATTGACCTTTTAAGTTTTTCCCTAAATAGTCCGTTTCACAGGCTAATCCGCGTGAACGTAAATCAAATAATAAACGTGATCCAAAGATCTTAGCATCTTCTCCTAATGCGATTAAGAAGAAGTCCACAGCATCTTCTCCAGCAACTTGAATTCCTTCAGCTTCTAATGCTAATAATAAACGTTCAAGTCCCATACCGAATCCGATAGCTGGAACTGTTGGTCCACCTAATTCAGACACTAACTTGTTATAACGCCCTCCACCACATAATGTGTTTTGAGCTCCAAATCCTTCAATGTCTGCTTGGATTTCAAAGATTGTATGTGTATAGTAATCAAATCCACGAACTAATGTCGCATCATACTCATATTCGATTCCCATCGCTTTTAAATATTTTTGAACATTTAAGAAGTATGCACGATCTTCGTCTGTTAGGTGATCAATCATTTGAGGAGCGTTTTGCATAATCTCTTTATTGCGGTCAACTTTACAATCTAACACGCGTAATGGATTTTTTTCTAAACGCACTTGGCAATCTGAACATAACTCTTCTTTATGCCCTTCAAAGTGTGCAAGTAAGGCTGCACGATAGTTTTCACGACTTTGTGTATCCCCTAATGAGTTTAATTTAACTTTAATGTTACGAAGTCCTAAAACTTGATATAACGTAACAGCTAATGAGATAACTTCTGCATCGATAGCAGGATCTGCACTTCCAAATACTTCTGTCCCGAATTGAACGTGTTGACGATAACGCCCTTTTTGTTGACGCTCATAGCGGAACATTGGTCCAATATAGAATAATTTTTGAACCATTTGATCTGCATATAATTTATTTTCAATGTAACTACGCACGACTCCAGCTGTTCCTTCCGGACGTAATGTCATTGAACGATCTCCACGATCTTTGAAGTCATATGTTTCTTTTGAAACAACATCTGATGTTTCACCAGCAGAACGGTGATATAATTGTGTACTTTCAAACATTGGTGTACGGATTTCTTTATAGTTGAAAATTGAACAGATTTCACGAATTAAACTTTCAACATTTTGCCAACGTGCACTTTCTTTAGGTAGAACATCGTATGTTCCTTTTGGTTTACTGAAATTCATGTTAGAGCTCCTTTCATAGTCATGATTGTTGAGGCTTTCCTCTCATTCAGGATGATTGGGTTATTTCATCGTGTTTAGTAAAGCCTTTTTTCGAGTATAAAAAAAGTCCTTAGATTAAATCTAAGGACGTAGTATACGCGGTGCCACCTTACTTGTAATAGTCTAAAACTATTACCACTTTAAAACGTTAACGCCGTCAACGAATATTCCTACTAGCAGTTCAGAATATTTTCTCACGAGTGTCTATCTATAATTTATCCGTCGAAGCTTCCAGCCAAGGCTTCGTTCTCTGTCACGTATTATTTTTATAGAATCTCTCGATCTTCGAATTTATAAGTATTATTGACTATTTTCTTTATTATAATACATTTCTTTTTAAGATTCAACGATTAAAGTAACAGGACCATTATTTGTAAATGAGACATCCATCATTGCACCAAATATTCCTGTTTCTACTTGTATCTCATAAGTCTCTCTTAAAATTTGATTAAATTGATGGTATAAAGGCTCTGCGACCTCTGGACGTGCTGCCTCGATAAAACTTGGTCGATTCCCTTTTTTAGTTTCCCCGTATAAGGTGAATTGAGAAATAGAAAGAATCGATCCGCCTACCTCTTTGATTGATAAATTCATTTTTCCTTGTTCATCTTCGAAGATTCGTAAATTAGCGACTTTCTTTGCACAATACTCTAAATCTTTCACTGTATCTTCGTGCGTGATCCCAACTAATAGCATTAATCCATGTTCAATAGCACCTGTTACCTTACCATCAACCGTTACTTTTGCTTGTCTTGCTCGTTGAACAACGACTCTCATCTGTTTTCACCTCACTATTGAATGATACGCTCGACACTAAAGACATCTTTGACCCGTTTAATCGTATTCACAACACTTACTAATTGATCAATATTACGAACAGATAACGATAAGTTAATAATAATCGTATCATTTGAAGTCAATGCATTTAATTCTGTAATATTTGCATTAATAACCGTTAATTTTTGAATGATATCGCCTAACACATTTTTACGATCAAGGGCTGTCACTTTAATCTTAGCATTAAATGAATTTGAATGCTCATCATCCCATTCAACTGGAACAATACGACCATCTATTTTAGCATTATGACACTCAGCATGATGGATCGTAATCCCGCTTCCTTTTGTAATATAACCAACAATTGGATCACCCGGAACCGGGTTACAACATTTACCAATGCGTAAATCAACATTATCTAACCCATCTACAATAATTCCGAAACGATTTTTTGCTTTTTTACGATGTTCTTCTTTGATTTTTGCTGCATCATTAATTTGTTGAATTAACTCTGTATCATCAACTTCTTTCCCATCCGCAAAATATCGCTCAAGAATCGTCTTAGCTACTAAGCGTCCGCGCCCAATTTGATAATATAATTCATCTAATTTCTCAATACTTTGTTTTTTATACGCTCCAAGTAATTTTTGCATATCAATTGAACTCAATGATAAGTCTTTTGAGGCTAGTTCTTTTAAGAACATTTCCTCTCCTTTATGCGTATACTCCTCACGTTTAGTACGGTTAAAGTATTGACGAATTTTATGGCGTGCTTGTGATGTTTTAACAATATTTAACCAATCTTCACTCGGACCAAACGAATTACGAGAGGATTTAATTTCAACAATATCGCCCGTTTTTAATTGATAATTTAAGGTCACGATTTTACCATTAACTATTGCACCCGTTGTTTTATGTCCTAAATTGGTATGAATACGATAAGCAAAATCAATTGGTGTTGATCCTGGAGGGAAGTCAAAGACATCACCATTAGGTGTAAACACATAAACATTGGCATTAAAAATGTCATCTTTAACAAGCTTCATTAATTTTTCAGCATCGTTCACTTCTTCTTGGTACGCAATTAATGTTTCATACCATTTTAATTTATCTTGAATTTCTTGTTGTTCTTGTTTAGCCGTAATTTGACGATTTTCTTTATATGCCCAGTGTGCTGCAACCCCTTGTTCAGCAATTTCATCCATCTCTTTTGTACGAATTTGTACTTCAAATATATTTCCATTTGGACCAATAATGGTCGTATGTAATGACTGATACATATTTGGCTTTGGCATGGCAATATAATCTTTAAAACGATTTGGGATAGGTTTAAAGTGCGCATGAATCACTCCAAGAGCTGAATAACATTCTGGAACTGAATTAACAATTAAGCGAATTGCTAATAAATCATAGATTTCTTCAAAGTCTTTTTCGCGCGTCATCATTTTTTTGTACACGCTATAAATATTTTTAATACGACCTTTGATTTCAAACGGAATATGATATTCCGCTAAAGCGGCCGTAATTTCGTCTTCCATTTCTTGAATTTGTTGCTCACGCTCATGTTTTTTTTGCTTAATTAATTGGGCAATACGATAAAAATCTTCTGGCTTCAAAAAGCGAAGTGAGGTATCCTCAAGCTCAGCTTTCACACGATACATCCCTAAGCGATGGGCAATCGGAACATAAATCTCCATCGTTTCATGAGCAATGGAACATTGCTTTTCAGGCGGTAAAAATTTAAGTGTTCGGATGTTGTGTAAACGATCCGCTAATTTAACTAGGATTACACGAATATCTTTACTCATGGCTAGTAACATTTTACGGTGATTTTCTGCTTGTTGTTTTTCTTTTGATTTATATTTAAGCTTCGTTAGCTTCGTTACACCGTCAACAATTTCTGCAATTTCATCATCAAATAATTCTGCAATTTCTTCTTTTGTAATCTCTGTGTCTTCGATAATATCATGTAATAGTCCTGAGGCAATCGTACGAGGCCCTGTTTGCCATTTAGCTAAAATATAAGCAACCTCAATCGGATGAATAATATAAGGTTCACCTGATTTTCGCAATTGGTCTTTATGTTTTTGAAAGGCAAGTTCAAAAGCACGTTCGATGACCGCAATACTATCTGGATTTTTAATATACGTTTTAGCTTGCTCTAAAACATGATCAATTGATATTTCATACCCGTTTAATTGGTACATAAGCATTACTCCTATTGTCTAATCTACTTATTTTATTATAAAGCTAAAACTACGATTTGTTTCAAGAAAACTTAGAAATTTTAATCTTTCCTAAGATGAAAAAAAAGGATGATATTTCATCAACCATTTAACCTTTTGTCATATTTACAATATGCTATATTGTTACTTTTTTAAAATTTTAACATAAAAAAAAGTAGAAATGCAACAATAAATGCTTCATCTCTACTCAATCTTTTATATTTCGCAGCCTTAGTATTTCATTAACGATAAAACTTCATAATTTTCTAATGTTTTGCGACCATTTAACTCTTCTAATTCAATTAAGAATGCACATCCAACAACAACACCACCAAGTTGTTCAATTAACTTAACTGTTGCTTCAACTGTTCCACCTGTTGCTAATAAATCATCTACAATTAAAACGCGTTGTCCTGGTTTAATGGCATCTTTGTGCATGCATAATGTATTTGAACCATATTCTAAATCATAATTGAATGATACTGTTTCACGAGGTAATTTTCCTGGTTTACGAACTGGCGCAAATCCGATTTTTAATTCATGTGCAACAGGGCATCCAAAAATAAATCCACGAGCTTCTGGACCTACAATCACTTCAGCGTTTTGTTGCTTTGCAAATTCAACCATTTGATTTGTCGCATAGCTATAAGCTTGTCCATCCGCCATTAACGGTGTAATATCTTTAAATTGAATACCCTCTTTTGGAAAGTTAGGTACATTTGCTACATAATCTTTAAGATTCATGAGTCATTTCCTCCCTAGCTGTTTTAAAGGTTGTTTTTAATTCTGACCACGTCGTTAACTCAAAAAACTCAAGCATCTCAAGTTTTGCCTTTTGAGATTGATACGTTGGTGCTTCTGCTAAATCACGCTTGGTCACACTATCAGTTGGAAAAACAGAGCCATTCTTTATTATAACAAGTTCTACTTCAAAAAACACCTGTAAAATAAATAATAATTCATTTTTACTAATCCCTAAACGCATAAAATAATTAATCATTTGGTGATTCAACGTAATAGGCCCATGTTGTTTCACAACTTTATATACGATGACAAACTTCTCACGTGGAGCAAACGTGACATTTGATTCAAGTGGCGCTATTACAATATTTCCTGGCTTCTTTCTTTTAATCAAAGTCATTAACTCTTCTTTTGAATTTGGAAGCTGATTAATGATCAATGTCTCAATCTCATCAGCCTCGGTTGCATTTGTATACATCGTTGCTAGTTGAAGTTGATCTTTTCGTTGTTCATACGCTTGTCGATTACGAAGATCAATGAATTGAAACTCATTGCACAAAACATCAATAAAATGAAATTGCACACTACGATTTCCATTCCATTCATTTATTTTAACCTCTCCCACAAAACTAAATAATGTATCAGGCGTCAAATACATAGCAAGTGGGGCTTGATTGAAAGCTATTGCATCAACTGAGTGTTTGTCTTGATATAGTGTAAACTTTAAATGTTGTAACTTATTTCCAATCGGTTTAATATTTTTCACATAAACATTTTTAACCTCAATAACAGGTGAACGATTTCCTTCACCAAATGGAGCTAATATTGAAAGCTGTTCAACAAATGAAACATTTAAATCCGATAATGGTAAACTTAGATCAACTTGAAGACTCGGTGTCACTTCAACCTCTTGTAATAATTCATTCATCTTGTCTTCCAAGGCTTGTAAATTTTCAGGAGCAAACGTAATCCCCGCTGCTAAAGCATGACCACCGAAACGTTCGATTAAATCTTGACATTTATTCAATAGTTCAAATAAGTGATACCCTTCTACCGCACGAGCCGATCCTTTAATGAATCCCTCATGATCATCTGTGACGACAAAAACAGCTTTTTGCCATTGCTTCGCTAAGCGTCCTGCGACAATTCCTAAAATACCTTCATGCCAATTCGGTGAGTATAAAATAACGACTTTTTTCTTAGCTAATGTTTTCGCATCCACTAACTTTGTCGCTTCCTCCAACACTTTTTGTGTTACCTTTTGCCGCTCGCTATTAAAACTTTCAATTTGATCGGCAATGAGTTTAGCCTCTTCTTCACTTTCTGCAATTAAACACTCGACTGATAAAGCGGCCTCATCCATTCGACCAGGTGCATTCAAACGGGGACATAGTTCAAAACCGACATTAACTTCTGTTACCTCAGACTTTTCGGTTCCAGCTAGGTCCATCATTGCATTTAATCCTTCAATTTCTGTTTCACGTAAAGCAGCTAGTCCGCGTTTAACAATCGAACGATTTTCATCAATTAATGGAACGACATCCCCAATCGTTCCAAGCATTGCAATGGCATAAAAATCTTCAGGAATCACTTCTTGTAATAAAGCTTCTGCGACTTTTAACGCGACTCCTGCCCCTGATAAATGATGGAATGGATAATTTTCATCAAGTTCTGGATGTAAGATGGCGTAGGCACGTGGAAGTGTTTCATTTACCTGGTGATGATCCGTAATAATCAAATCCACCCCATGTTCAAGTAAAATTTCTGCCTCATCAACTCCAGCAATCCCATTATCTACGGTGATGACTAACTGATAACCATCAGCAATTGCCTGCATAAACGCATCTTCATTCGGTCCATACCCTTCATAAAAGCGATTTGGAATATAATAATCAACTAGGGCCCCAAGCTCACGTAAACAACGAACTAAAATCGATGTTCCTGTTACACCATCTGCATCATAATCCCCATAAATTAAAATCGGCTCTCCTTGATCAATTGCCTCATTAATACGCGTAATAATTTTTGACATTTCTGAAAACAAAAAAGGATCATGATGAATGGTTTCCTCTTTTGCAAATGTATCCAAACTCTCAGCCGTAGCCAGTTGACGTGCTAACACTAGTTGCTCAATCGCAGGATTTAGCACTGTGGTTTGTGAATCATAGTCCTCACGAAATATGTCAGATATTTTCCAATTCATTCTTGATTTAAACAAAAGTATCTCCTCACCTTCATATTTTAAACTTCATACTCATAGACTTAAGCAAAATCATAACTAAAGTATAGGTGGAAAAATTATGAAAAAACAAAGCGTAGCACAAGGAACATTTATTCTCGTTATAGCCGGTTTAATCACTAAAATCTTAGGTATGGTTAACCGAGTTATGGTCACACGACTACTTGGCGAAGACGGAATTGGAATTTACATGTTAATTGCACCTACCCTCATGCTTTTAACAACCTTCGCAAGCATAGGACTTCCAATTGCCATCCCAACATTAATTTCGAGAGCCAATGAACGTCAGAAAAAAGTCTTATCCGTCTCACTCATTATTGCAATGGTATCAAGTTTGCTAGTGAGTATCTTACTCTTCTTTATTGCCAAACCTTTAGCAATCTATTTACTGAAAGATGAACGAACTTATTTACCATTAATCTCAATTGGTCCACTACTCTTTTTCGTTTCTCTATCGACTATTTTAAAAGCATACTTCCAAGGGGAACAAAATATGTTCCCATCAGCTATTTCAACACTCGTTGAACAAATTGTTCGAATTGTCATCTCTATCTTATTTATTAACTGGTCATTACCTTATGGAATTATTTACGGTGTAGTAGGAACGATGTGGGCATCGATTGCCGGAGAATTTGCATCAATTTTAATTCTCTTATTCCTATTCTTCAAACATATCCATCATAATCATTACGGGGCTACCCTAAAGCCTATTCATTTAAGTCCACAAAATTTTAAAGATGTCTTGGCCATCTCTCTGCCTGCCACAGGTAGTCGCCTTATTGGTTCATTCTCCCACTTTCTAGAACCAATTATTGTGGTGCAATGCTTATTCAAGATTGGTTACAGTAGTGAACTCAGTGCAAAACTTTATGGTGCAGTTTCTGGGTTTGCTTTACCATTAGTTCTAATGCCATCATTTATTACTAATGCTATCACACAAGCCATTGTCCCACCTATTAGCCAAGCTTATGCTAGCAAACGATTTGATCGTATTCATTCACACCTAGACAATGCATTCCAACTCTCATTCTTACCAAGTGGAATTTATACCGTCCTATTAATGCTATTTCCTGTTGAGCTCATGAATCTATTATTTGATTCTTCAACAGGAGCCAATTATTTAATTGTCATGGCACCAGTATTTCTATTACTTTATTTCCAAGCACCACTAACTTCTACTTTGCAAGCCATTGATGAGGCAACACAAGCCATGAGCACAACCTTAATCTCTTCAGTTATTAAAATTATTATGATGATTATTCTCCTTCAAATTCCAAGCCTCAATATTTACGGACTAGTCATTGCCGTATTATTTAACGTTGTTTTTGTTACTGCATGGCACTATTTGCTTGTTAGAAAACATATTGCTTATCATATGAATATGCGCTCAGTTATTAATGCCATTTTAATCATCGCTGTAACCTTTATGCTAGGATCCTATTTAAAATTAGCGGTTGTCTTTAGTACAGACTCCTTTTTAAATATGATTATGATTAGCTTTATTGTTGGAATCGCTTATTTATTCTTATTATTTATTTGTGGGCTATTTCCTACAGGAAAAATGGCAGACACCCTACGTTCCAAATAACAACCATATTATAACATAAAAGAACAACATTCACGGAATAATTCAAATGACAATCTCATTCTTTAAAACGTCACTACGACTAGTGACGTTTTTTTTCTTTCATATTTAATGATTCACGGGTTAAAAAATGAAGTTCTTTCCCATCATACGCTGCATAATAAACCTCTTTAATTTCAAAAATTCCCTGTTTCTCTAATTCTTCTTCCACCCATTCCTTCGTTTTTTGAATTTTTAATAAATTTTCTTTTTCTAAACCACCAGATGTAATAATAGGTAATGGACAGAAGCTCATATCATCTCGTTTAAAGGAAGATAATTGACCATTCGACTCTAAAATGGCGTATTCAACTTCAAAAATAGAAGAAATATTATTAGCTCGCAATTGTAGCATTAAATCGTCAAAGGTATAGCGCTGTCTTCTCATCTCATCTAAATCAATTCGACCTTGATGAATTAAAATAGACGGTTTTCCATCAATAATTTCACGAACTTTCTTAAACCGTAAGGTAATAAAGGCTGAAGTAAACTGCAAGGCTCCAAGTAACCCAATGGCTAACAATACCTCATGAATAGGACGGTTTAAGTTATCAATCGCCATAGCTGCAATTTCAGCCATTAATACTGAAACTACTAAGTCAAGCAACGTTAATTGACCAATTTCCCTTTTTCCCATTAATTTAAACACGATTAATAGGATAATATAAAAAAGTGTGGTTCTATATATCACAACATAACAATTTGAATCCATAAATTCTCCTTTTTCGCTTAATCTACTTAATTGTTTTATGTATAAGGCCGCATAAACTTTAATTTTTTCTCATACAGTTACTATTGAATACATACTGTAATGGGAGTTGAGAATATGTCAGAAAAACTAGGAAAAGCCTTACTACATGGCATTGCATTCATTGTTATTAGTATCCTCATCCTTGGACTTCTTATAACAACATTTGCTTATTTTGAATGGATTTCAGTAGGCGTGCTTGACAAATTAATCTATGCCTCATTCGTTGCAATTTTCTTTATCGGTACAACTTTAATTTCTAAAAAATTTGCACAAAAAGGTTGGTTAATTGGAATCGGTGTAGCAACAACGATGGTCTTATTAAGTCTAATGTTCTATACTATTGGAATTGATAGTCCATTAACCTTAAAGTTTTTCATTCGAAGCTTAATCACCTTTGTTGTTTGTATTACAGGAGGAATGATTGGGGTAAACTTACCAAGTGCTAAAAGATAATCCTCAATCGGTCACTTAAACTATTTCCAAAAAAGCATCTCATTCATTAATTGAATAGATGCTTTTTAAATGGATAAAAAAAGAGCACATTAATGTGCTCTTTTTATGATTATTTTTCTACCTTACGAGAAATAGCATTACGTTCAAAAATCCATTTTTGACCTTCATCATTAATTAACGTCACTGTTTCCTGTTCTAATGCATGAATACGTCCATGGATCCCACCAATTGTTACGACACGATCCCCTTTTTCTAAACTACTTTGCATCGTAGCGATAGCTTTACGACGCTTGTTTTCTGGACGAATCATGAAGAAGTAAAAGATAACCCCTAATAATACTAATTGTAACACTAATAATACTGTTTGATTCATTTTTAATCTCTCCGTTTCCTTTATTGATCAAGCTCATATATTGAGTTCATCCAATCATTTTATACTTATCAACCAACGACTTAATGGTTGATTCCGCATCCATTATTAAAATCCACGTGATCCTGGTAAATTAATTCCGTATTGTTCAAAGAATTCTTCACGGAAATCTAATAAGCGGTCATTACGAATTGCCTCACGAATTTGTTCCATTAAATTAATTAAGAAGTGTAAATTATGATATGATACTAAACGTTGACCAAATGACTCATTGGCCTTAATTAAGTGGCGGATATATGAACGTGTATAGTTTTTACATGTATAGCAATCACAGTTTGGATCTAGTGGCGTGAAATCACGTTCATACACTTTATTTTTAATGACAACACGACCAACTGATGTCATCGCTGTTCCATGACGAGCGATACGTGTTGGTAATACACAGTCAAACATATCAATTCCACGAATTGCTCCATCAATTAAATCATCTGGTGATCCAACTCCCATTAAGTAACGTGGCTTATCTTTTGGTAAATAAGGTACTGTATACTCAATCATTTTGCGAGCAACATCTTTAGGCTCACCCACTGATACCCCACCAATTGAATATCCTGGGAAGTCCATTTCAACTAATTTTTCAGCACAGTATTTACGTAACTCTGGGAATTCTCCTCCCTGTACAATTCCGAATAAAGCTTGTGTTTCAGGGTTTTTATGAGCCTTTTTCCCACGTTCCGCCCAGCGGATGGTACGATCAACTGAGTTTTTCATATATTCAAATGTTGCTGGATATGGTGGACATTCATCAAATGACATAATGATATCAGCCCCTAATGAATTTTGTACACCGATTGAAATTTCAGGTGACATAAATAATGGAGCTCCATTACGATGATCACGGAACGTAACCCCTTCTTCTGTAATTTCACGTAATTTACTTAAACTGAAAACTTGGAATCCACCAGAGTCTGTTAAAATCGCTCCACCCCAGTTTTCAAATTTATGTAATCCACCTGCTTCTTCAACGATTTTCTCACCTGGTTGTAACCATAAATGATACGTATTCGCTAAAATGATTTTAGCTCCCATTTGATCTAATTCTTCTGGTGATAAAGTTTTGACTGTGGCTAACGTTCCAACAGGCATGAAAACAGGTGTTTCAAAAGTTCCATGTGGCGTATGAAGTTTTCCATAGCGCGCACCTGATTGTTTACATTCATGTATTAATTCGTACTTAATCGCCAAGATCGGCACCTCACTTTTACTATCTTAGTTGCTACTCTTCAATAATTAACATCGCATCTCCAAAACTAAAGAAACGATATTTTTCTTCAACAGCAATACGGTAAGCATTCATCACTGATTCTTGTCCCGCTAAAGCTGAGATTAACATAATTAAGGTTGATTTAGGTAAATGGAAGTTTGTAATCATTCCATCAATCCCTTTAAATTGATAGGGTGGATAAATAAAAATATCTGTCCATCCTTCACATGCAATAAATTTCCCATGATCACGTGCAATCGTTTCAAGGGTACGTGTTGATGTCGTCCCAACTGTAATAATACGTCCACCTTTTTCATGTGTCGCATTTAAAACATCAGCAGTCTCTTGAGACATTTGATAGAACTCAGCATGCATATCATGTTCTTCAACACTATCAACTGAAACAGGTCTGAATGTTCCAAGACCAACGTGTAAAGTGACATAAGTAATATTAATCCCTTTAGCCTTAATTTGATCTAATAATTCCGTCGTAAAATGTAACCCTGCTGTTGGAGCTGCTGCTGATCCAATTTCTTTCGCGAAAACCGTTTGATAACGATCACGATCATCTAATTTCTCTGTGATATATGGAGGTAAAGGCATTTCGCCTAATGAATCTAATACTTCGTAGAAAATCCCTTCATAAACGAATTTAAAAATACGTTTCCCCATATCACCTGTTCCGATACACTCGGCTTTTAAACGACCATCACCAAATTCAACAATCGTTCCAATTTTCACACGTTTTGCCGGTTTCACGAGCGTTTCCCAACAATCTTGCTCTTCTTGTTTTAAAAGCAATACTTCAATACTAGCTCCTGTATCAGGCTTCTGTCCAATTAAACGAGCCGGCATGACTTTCGTATTATTTAAAACTAACGTATCATTTGGGCGCAAATGATTGATGATATCATGAAAAACTTCATGGTTAACTTCACCCGTTTTTTTATTTAAAACCATTAAGCGCGATGTATCGCGATCTTTTAACGGAGTCTGTGCGATTAATTCTTCAGGTAATTCAAAATCGAATTGTTCTACTCGCATAACACACCAACTTTCTATGTTGCAAAATTTAAAGCTCTTTATAAATTATCTACCAAATATCCTCATTTTTCAATCTTTATTTTAACGGATATGGTACCTTTAAATGTTCACAGGCTTGTGGTGTGATAACACGACCACGTGGTGTTCGCTTAATAAATCCTAATTGAAGTAAATAGGGTTCATAAACATCTTCAAGCGTTTGTGGCTCTTCCCCAATTGACGCAGCAATCGCTTCAATTCCACAAGGCCCTCCACCAAAGCGTTCAATAATCCCCATTAGATATTTATGATCGACATAATCAAGACCTAATGAATCAATGTCCAAACGATCTAGGGCTAACTGGGCAATATCATGCGTAATCACTCCATCTCCCATCACTTGCGCATAATCACGCACACGACGGAATAATCGATTCGCAATACGTGGTGTTCCACGTGAACGGCGCGCTAGCTCAAGTGATGCTTGATCATCAATTGGAGTTTCATAAACGATTCCTGTTCGCTTAACAATTGATTGTAACTGTTCTTCATTATAGTATTCAAGACGATTAATCACACCAAAGCGATCACGAAGTGGAGCTGATAAATCTCCTGCACGTGTCGTCGCTCCAACTAACGTAAATGGTGCTAAGTCTACACGAATCGAACGTGCTGACTCATCTTTTCCTACCACAATATCTAGTACATAATCTTCCATCGCCGGATATAAAACCTCTTCAATACTTTTTGGTAAACGATGAATCTCATCAATAAATAAAACATCACCTGGTTCTAGAACCGATAAAATGGCAGCTAAATCCCCGCTACGTTCAATCATTGGACCTGAAGTTGTTTTAATATTAACCCCCATCTCATTCGCGATAATTGTTGCTAAAGTTGTTTTCCCAAGTCCAGGAGGTCCAAATAATAAAACATGATCTAATGATTCATTACGATTTTTAGCAGCTTCAATAAAAATACGCAAATTTTCTTTAACAGCTGTTTGACCAATATACTGATTTAATCGTTCTGGACGTAAACTTAACTCTGACTCATCCTCCATCATTTCATCAGGTGTCACTAAGCGTTCTTCTGTCATGCTCCTACCTACTTTCTCATTCATTTATTTTTGCACAAGATGTTAAAACAATACCAAACTGACTTTCTAATGTTTGTTCACCCTTTTCAGTGAGATAATATTTAATGTCATTTCCTAAAATTTCGACCTCTAAAATATGATGATCGATGCAATACTGAACAAAAGCTCCTCCAATTGCAAATGGATTAACTCGTTGTTTATCCCCCATTCTAAATCCCTACCTTAATTATTTAACAAGTAATTGTAAACCTTTTTTAATAATCTCATCTACTGAAGCATCAATATCTTTAAATGCAGTCTTAACTTTTGTTAACTCTTTATCACCATACCCTAATGCTTGTAATGCTTCAAGAGCTTCTGCTAAGCTGTTATTCATAAATAAAGCAGCATCAGGAACAACTAATTTTCCTTTTAAATCTAAAATAATTTGCTGAGCTGTCTTCGGCCCAATTTTAGGGAACTTACATAAATATTTTGCATCCCCATTCTCAATAGCCTGACGTAAACCACTCATATCCTTCATCGCCAAAATTGCACATGCTGTTTTTGGCCCAATTCCACGGGCACTAATTAAATTAATAAATAAATCATGCTCTTCCATTGTTTTAAATCCATATAAGCTCATATCATTTTCTGATACGACTTGATGCGTAAATACTTGAACCTCTTCTTCCTTTCTAAACTCATATGGATTAGCTGTATAAACTTTATACCCTATACCATTCACATCAATCACCACAAAATCTTTTCCACTATAAGCAACATATCCTTTTAAATATGCAAACATCGACATCACCTCTTTATCGCTTCATTATAACATAAAAACAGCTGTCTAAAAAGAGGACAAAAACAAACGTTAGTTCTATTTATAAACTTAAAAAAAGGTATTAATCCAAATCTTCATTTGAATTAATACCTTACAAACTATTTTAAATTAGTGTTGTCTATTTTTGTAACTATGGATGAAGTTATAGTAATAAGGAACAACAATGACAAATCCACCAATAATGTTACCGATTGTTGCAATGAATATGTTCCATGCCATACCTGCATAAGAAATATCAGCACCTAATACTTTAGCCATTGATAAGACAAACATATTCGCGATACAGTGTTCTACACCCATAATTGCGAATACTGCAACAACGATAATATTTAAAATACATTTACCAGCAACATCTTTAGCAGCATAAGCAACATATACCCCACCTGCAATTAAGATATTACATAGAATTGCACGGAAAAAGACTTCTGAAGTTGATAAAGTATTGATTTTTACTTCAGCAATATGACGAATACTATCTGCTACTCCTGGACCAACACCATTAGTAAATAAATGTGCACCTGTTAATAAGGCAACTCCTAATAAAGTCCCTAATAAGTTTCCAATCCAAACTAAAGCTAAGTTTTTAATAAACGCTGATAGTTTTACTTCTTTTTTGAAATACGCCTTACCGATTAATGTATTACCAGTAAATAAGTCTGCTCCTGTTAATAAAATTAAAATTAAAGCAACTGGGAATAAGAATGCTCCAATAAGCTTCCCGACAAAATGGTTTTCCATTTGTCCATATACTAATAAATATACTGTGTACCCTAAGGCGATGAATAATCCAGCTAACATCCCTGAGATGATAACGACACTATTCTTACGTGATACTTTATACTTACCAACTTCAACTACTTCATTTGCAATCTCTTTAGCTGATAACATACGTGGCTGTTGCATATACTTTCCTCCATTTTTGTATCCTAGTATTTTTCTAACTTTCATTTGAGATAAAATTCCCTTAATAAAATAACATTTTTTCATACTTTTTTCAAACATATTTTCTACAAATCTCTTTACGAAAACGATTTTATTTCATATTAAGAATAGAATAGTAGAATCAATTACCTTTTTTGTTAAAATTATTGATTTTATAGGGATTTTAACTCATTCTACTATTAGATTACAACAAGTAAGGAAAACTATTTATCTACACCAAGCGATTTCTTATTACTTTAAAAAAATGAATTTAATCCTTTTCTTTATACAGTTAGCAGATATTTATTCCAAGATTACACATTTAAATTGGACTTCGTTTTTAACATAGAGTTTAATTTCAAAAAAATTCTTTTTATCCTTCATACAATCAATCCAAAATATAAATTTAATTTTACCTATATAGACACATAAATGTATTTTACAATTCTCCATCAGTCCTAGTTGGTTATCCACTTTAATACTGAGTTCCCTGACAGATTGTCAAAGACAATCTCATTCTTCATTGCTAGGGCCTTAAAAGTTTTTTGCCATGTAAAAAACTTATCTGGACTAATATATTGAAAAAATCATACAAAAGTTGTGGGCGCTCTGTAAATCGATAAAATAAAATTGCAGCAATAATGAATATAAAAATATATTTCATGCTCTGTTTCGTCATACCTTATCCCGCTTCTTCAAATTTATCATTTACTATATTATAGGCGAGTTGAAAGTATTTAAATCAACTGAGACAGCAATGAATTCACCATTTATACTGAGCACATTAAATTAACATTTTAAAACATCATACGTAGGCTATCTATCGATTTTACGATGTACAAAAAAAGACTGCTTCTTATATAAAGTCAGTTATTTGTAATCTTCACTCGATGTGGAGCTTTTGGATTTTTCCTTAAGACACGATATAAGATACGGTAAGCATCCTCACTCCCTAATTCCATGTAATACTTCAATACAGAGGGTCTAAAATCAAAAGAACCATAGATTCCATTACCGAGCTCTTTAGTTGGGAAAATCTCAATAATTCGTTTCCCCTCAATCATTGGTTGATTAATTCGTGAGCGTGAATCTAAATATACAATAATAATCGTTTCACAATCGGTTGACAGTAAAGGTCGCACCGGTGCACGTTCATACTTCATTGGATCGACGTAATAACTTCCCTCTATATAAACAGGTTCATACAAACCCGGAACGGCCGTTGTCGCAAGCAAGGCATCTTTCATTTCCCTTGAACTTAAATCATTCAGCTTAAAAAATCGTCGCTCCGTCGTTTTCATTCGCCCACAAGAGACATATAAATCAATGTCACTGCTTTGAATTAAACTTGGATTTAAATAATAACGAAAGGCTTTCTCAAATCCTGTTCGTTTAAGAGGTAAGTCAACGGTATTGGCTACACCTACTAAATTCATCATTCCAAAAAAGGGGGATAGCTGGCGTCTATTCATGGAATCAATAATCTGATTCATTCGTTTCATATTTTCTTTACTCACGGAAAATACAGATGACCATGGGCAACGGAGCCAAAACTCTTCAATTTCATCAGGTGTATATTGTAAAAACAAAGCACCATTTATCCCACCGATAGAGGCCCCTGCTACCGCTTGCACTTCATCAAGTAATCCAAACTCTTCAAGAACACGTATCACCCCGACTTGATAAGCTCCTTTTGCCCCTCCACCACATAAAACCAATCCTATATTTCTCATCGTCTAATCCCTCCTTTCTATCTAACATAAGTTATGAAATTTGACTAAGCTATGTGCTTAAATTGACTTTTTCTCAACAAAAAAAGTTAGTGCTATTCATAATATAGCACTAACTTTTTTACAAACGTTGATTAATGATAAAAGCATTTGCTTGTTGATCCGCTGATACTTTCGCATCTAGTGTACAAAAGCGATTCGGATGTTCACCAATATGAGTAGCAGTCTGATAACCGACACTTTCATCTTGTAAGTTTGAAGCTAATCTTTGTCCAAGCTCCCCAGTTGCTAACTTCATTACGAACACACAATTACTTTGCCAAGAATATGATTTTTGATCAGCTAATTTTATATACGCCTCCATCTCATCATAACATCCACTACACCCTCGACACTGCATGGCTTTATTCCCATTTAGCTTTCTTGCAATGCAAGGTGTTGGCGTTAAGGCCACCAATTGATTTTTACGCCATTGATGTTTGCAAAAAAAGACAAAATCATTAATTGCTCGCATTGAGACTTGTTGATCACATTTATGGTTCGAAACAGGGCTTGCATCCTCTAAAATAACAGCTAATCGATCAGGTAATAACCAGTCATTAATCCAAGTGTATAAATCATAAAAGCGTAATCGTCCTCGAATCGATTGCTCATTCATCCACTTAAAACTTTGAATTAAATCAAATTTTTGTACGCCGTAAGCTTTAAAACAGCGCTTTTTCAATTCAGTCATCAACTTAACAAAACCGGGTTCAATCACAACTGGAATCGGAATTAGATTAATATCATTTTCTACTAAGTTTAACTGAACATGTTGCCGAAATAAATTGATTTGACTTCTTAATGCATCTTTATTTCCTTCTACCGTAAAAATATTAATTCGCTTTCCTCTAAAAAAAGATTCACAGGCATGAATAAGTCCAAACACATCCCCTCCAGACCCCGTTCCGAAAGCTAGCATATTCATTTCTTCTAATTCATCATAAACTGAAAAAATATCAATTTGACTAAATAAATCACGATAAACTTCATAAGCTTCACGATAACTTCTTGGAAATTGCTCAACTAAACAAGCAATAATCGCTTCTTGACTATTTTTTAAATTATTATGAGTATTTCCTTCTTTTTTAGCTTCATAATCCGTAGGCAATTGATGAAACCACTCATAAATAACTTCGTATAACGTCGGATTTAAATGTCTCATTCATCTCATCCCCCATTAGTTCACTCTTGATTGCTACATTATATGAGAATCCGACGAAAAATATGTAATACGGCTATAAATCTGCGACTTGTAAACGATCGACCTCAAAATACATCGAGACTTGAACAAATCCTGATTGATTCGATGGATTAATTTCATTATATGGAAAATATGCCGTCATTTCATTATATAAAGCGGTCCGTTCCATCGCGAACTCAACTTCTTGTGGGTAATTAATTTTCGCTAGTTGACAAAAGTAATTAAACTTATCCATGGCTACTAATGGATCAGTATAATATCGATCAAAATAAACTTGCTCATCAGGCTGAACAACAACAATTCTAATACGTTTAAAACTTCTTTCCATAGTGTCTCCTCCTACTTCATTCAATACGACTTCAATACATCCTATTTCAATGAAAGAGAAATATGCCTTGAAAACACGCACACTTTTCTTAAACGTATCAAAAGGCATAAAAAAGAGAAGTAATCTAGGTTAATTAACTTAGATGACTTCTCTTACTATTAAATTTTATCTACTATTAAGTCTCGCGATTCCTTCTTTTTTGACATCATCTATAATACTAGGCTGTAATTTCATCCCATGATGGAATGGAATCTAAAGCGCCTAATTTAGTCGTTGTTAAGGCCCCAACTTTATTCGCATTTTTCGTAAAGTCAACTAACATTGCTTCATCAGTTAGAATACTTTTTGGTTGCTCTAAATTCGCAATTTGAGATAATAATGCTCCAATAAACGCATCTCCTGCTCCAGTCGAATCAATCATCTTAACTGGCATACTTTCAACCTTATATGTTTTTTCAATTGAAACTAATGATCCTTCTTTACCTAATGTTAAGGTAACAATTTTTGCTCCTAATGCATGTAGGGCAGCAATCATTTTCTCGTGATTTTCTTCGCCTGTAATAATTTGTCCTTCTTCTTCAGACACTTTAATTAAGTCTACATGTTTAATGACTTCTTTACAATGTTTCACGAATAACGCTTGCTTATCATGATATAAGGCATCACGATAGTTTGGATCAAATGAGATAAATTTATCATTTTTAGTTGCAAAATCAATAAAGGCTTGATAAACCTCATATAATTGAGCTCCAAGTAAAGCTGTCGCACTACCTAAGTGAACAATTTTGCAATCATTAAATGCTTCGAAATTAATTTGTTCAGGTGAAATATTTCCATCTGCACCACGCATAAACTCGAAATCACGCTCTCCGTCTTCATCAATTGAAACATAAGCAATCGTTGTTCCTAAATTAGGATCTTCAATCACATGTGACGTTCCAACTTTATAATGTTCTAATGTTTCAATTAAAAATTTTCCGAATGAATCTTTTCCAACAGCTCCTACAAATTCAGCTGATGCCCCTAATTTCACAAGAGCAGTTGCAACGTTTGCTGGCGCCCCCCCAGCTTTTTTTTGGAATTTTTCAACATCAACTAACTTTTTTCCATTTTCAAGTGAAATAAAATCAATTAATACTTCACCAGGACAGATTACTTTTGCCATATTTACACCTCTTCTTACTTATTTAGTTCCCAGATTTTTGCCTCTAATTTTGCTGTTCCATCTGTAAAGAATTCAATTCCTGTACTTTCCTCTTTCGTGAAAATTCGTGTTGAGAAGACTTCCTGTCCATCATTAACGAAGATTTCAACTGATGATGTATCAACAAAAATTTGTAGCGTTAACTTGTCTGTCTCGAATTCACATTTACGTTGTGATCCAAATTCGTCTCCGCAAGTACGACCTGATTTCGAACGATCTAAGACTAGCTTTTTATTCTGTGTATCATAATAGAAGAGCGTTTCTTCTTCTTGGCTCGTACGAAGCTTAACCCCTAGTTCCTGAGCTTCAAATTCACTAAACTCACAGAATAATTCATAGACTTGTCCATTAAATCCGATAAATGACTTCACTTCATTTTGTAAGTGAGTACTCACCTCAACACGATTCCCTCGTAGCTGTTGTAATTCCTTTACTGGCCTTTGTAACAATTTATCACCTACTACTTCTAGCTCACGAGGTAGTGTTAAACAGTGCGCCCAACCAGATTCATCACTCACACAATCAATACCTGGGAGTCCAAACCAACCAACTAAAATGCGTCTACCTTTTGGATCAAGCATTGTCTGAGGAGCATAAAATTCAAATCCGCGATCTAACTCTGTAAATGATCCATGGTTAAATACGCCATTTTCCCAATTAATTTCTTCACCAATTAAATACCCTGATTGGAAAATATTTTGATATTTATCTCCTTCCGGTTCCATTCCCTGAGGCGATATAATCATAACACCTTTACCATTTTGAGTAAAGTAGTCTGGGCATTCCCACATAAAGCCGTTCCCTTTAAACTGGGTCTGAACTTCTCCTTTATAATTCCAATGAATTAGGTCTTTTGACTCATAGTAAACGACTGTTCCCTGATGATCATCTATTTCAGCTCCAACTAAGCAATAAAATGATTCATCAATCTTGAAAACTTTAGGGTCTCTAAAATGCTCGGTTACATTTTCAGGCGCAGCCTTAATCACAGGCTTTGGATATTTTTCAATATGCCCTTCTTTATCCATAATTGCTAAACATTGTGTTGGATAACGAACCCACTCTTCATCACGCGCATTCCCTGTATACATTAAATATAATTTTTCATCATGTTCAATCGCTGTCCCGGAAAATACACCATGACTATCAAAAGAACGATCGGGTTCTAAAGCAATCCCACAATCTTTCCAATGAACTAAATCCGTTGATGTCGTATGATACCAATACTTCACCCCATGTACAGGACCTAATGGGAACCATTGATAGAACATGTGATATTCCCCGTTAAAGTAACTAAATCCATTCGGATCATTTAATAAACCTGTAATTGGTTGATTATGATATGTTTGTCGGTAACAACACTGACTAACCTGCTGTTTTAATGCATCATACTCTTCTTTTGATACCTCTTCGATGCGTCGATAACGCTGTTCTCTCGTCCACTCCATCTTCTGCACACTCCTTAAAAAAGTAATCGTTTTATTTTATTCTTACTAATATAAACTGCTTTAATCTCCAAAGAAATTAAAGCAGTCATTTTGTTAATTAAACATTTTGTTTTTTGTTAAATAATTTGGCTAAAATCACTGTCGCAATGAATCCAATCACAAATGCGATTACTAAAGTCACCATGTATTGGATCATTGATTCTGGACGAATCACAATAACTCCAGGAATTCCTGCTGGTCCAGGAGAAACTGATAAAACCTGCATAAACGTACAGTAAGCAGAGGCAACAGCCGAACCAATTAAAGCTCCAATAAACGGATATTTAAACTTTAAGTTAACCCCAAACACCGCTGGTTCTGTAATTCCAAGTAAAGCAGATACTCCAGCTGCTGAAGCCAAGCTCTTCATCTTTGCATTACGCTTCATGAGATACATCACGGCTAAAGCAGCCGCTCCCTGCGCCACATTTGATGCTGCAACAACCGCAAAGGTTGGTGACCCGCCTAATGTTCCGATATTGGCCAAAATTTGCGTCTCAGCAGTTACTAATGAGTGATGCATCCCTGTAATTACTAATAATGGATAAGCTACACCATAGATTGCTCCCCCGACTGGGCCTAAGCTAAAGAATAACCACATTACAGCTTCTGTTAGTCCATCTCCTACCACGCGCATTGCAGGTCCAATGATGATAAATGTTAAAGCTGCCGTTAATAACACTGAAACTAATGGTGTAATGATGTTATCAAACATTGCTGGTACAATTTTACGTGATCGTTGTTCAATCTTAGCTAAAACAAATGATGATACGATAACTGGTAATACCGTTCCTTGATAACCTACTTTTGCAATCTCAAAACCAAAAATATTCCATGCTGGAACTGTACCATCTAATAAGGCTTGTCCATAATCATATCCATTTAATAAATCTGGATGAATCATGATTGCCCCAATAACAGCCCCAAGAACGGGTGTTCCTCCAAAAATCTTAGTCGCTGAGAATCCAATTAACACTGGTAAGAACGTAAAGGCTGCATTTGAGAATAAGTTAATCATCTCAGCTAAATCGGCCGTTTGCGGATAAGCTTCAACTAAAGACTTCCCTTCAATGAATAACCCTTGTGCCGTTAAGACGTTATTTAATCCCATTAATAAACCAGCAGCAACTAAGGCTGGTAAAATGGGAACAAACACATCAGCTAATGATTTTAGCATACGTTGCAAGACATTTAACTTTGATCCAGCTGCTTCTTTTAATTCTTCTTTACTAACTTCTTGAATATTAGTTACTTGCACAAACTCACGATAAACTTGATCCACAATCCCCGTTCCTAAAATAACTTGAAATTGCCCTCCATTATTAAATGTTCCTTTAACAAGATCCATTGCTTCAATTTGATCGACATCAATTTTTTTATCATCTTTTACAACAACTCGTAAACGTGTGGCACAACTTGCGACACGAATGACGTTGTTTTCCCCACCTACAAAAGCAACAATTTGTTTTGCAGCTTCAAGGTATTGATTATTTGCCATACTGATTCCTCCTTATATAAAAATGAAACGTTTCATTTTTATTCCTTAAAAAAAGAAACTACTCATTCACTTAAAAATGAAACGTTTCACTTTCTATGGTATAATCATAATATATTTTTTTGTAATCGTCAACATTTTTTCAACGTTTTCAAAAAAATATTTTCATTTAGTCTAAGTTCTATCCGTTCTTACTTTTTTCATAGTATCTTTCACTTTAATGACGATTAATTCTATAAGAAACGATCTGATTGAAACATGTTTAATGATACTAAGTCTGATATTCTATAAATCTATTTGTATATATTAAGCAACCGTCATTCAAAAATCATCAATAACACGCTCACTATGTATAGGAAAGTTACTCAGAATCTAATCCATAAAAAAAGACAGCCTCTTTTTTCGATTAGCTGTCTTTTTGTCGTTTCGTTGTATTCCCTTGGATAAAGTGTACAGGTAAAAGAATTTCTTTTTCAATCGTTTCTTTATTAATCAAATGAATGATTGCTGCAACACTCTCTTTAGCTATCTCTTCAATCGGTTGACGAATCGTTGAAATTTCAATTTGATCATGTTTAGAGGATTTCACCCCATCAAAACCAATAATCTGTACGTCATCTGGAATTGAAATTTGATGTTTTTCTAAAAAATTAATCACTTCTAAAGCATAGGCATCTGTTACGGCAAAGATTCCATCAATTGAATGTTCTTTAATAATTTTTTCTAGTAAAAACTGCTCCATTTTCTCATGAAACTCAGATTGACTGCCAATTAAATCAAAGATCTCATAGGTCTTTTGATATTTTTCGCAGTAATCAATAAATCCTTTTTTTCGATTCCTTGTTGTATTTTCTTTCTTAGAACCTGCCCCAATAAAACATAGCGATTGGCATCCCGCTTCGACTAAATGTTTCGCCGCTAACTGTCCACCTAAGAAGTTATCACTACTCACATAAGGCACTTCATCATTAAAAAAGCGGTCAATACTGATTAATGGGAGATTAGATGAAACATAATGTTCAATATCACTGTATGTAATCGCAATAATCCCATCCACTTGATTTTGTTTTGCCATCGTTAGATAAGATAATTCAGTCAAATAGTCGCCTTCTGAATTACAAAGAATCATTTTATACTGATGTTGTCTTAAATTTTTTTCAATGTTATAAGCCAATTCACCAAAGAAAGGATGCCAGACGGTTGGTAAAATGAGTGCTACTGTATGCGTACGGCTGACTTTCAAACCACGTGCGTAGACATTCGGTTGATAATTTAGTTCTTTGATGGCTAATTCAACCGCTTGTTTCGTTTTTGGCTTTACTTCAATATTATTAATCACTTTCGAGACAGTTCCAACCGAGACACCAGCTCGCTTGGCTACCTCTTTGATCGTTGACACGTTTCAATCACACCTTTATTTATCCTAATGATCGATTATGAACCTCTCATATTATTTTCATACTGGCGGAAAGGAAGGGATTCGAACCCTCGCGACGATTTCTCGTCCTAATGCCGTTCCAAGACATCCTCTTGAGCCACTTGAGTACCTTTCCATCTTTAAATTATATCATGCCATTATCTTTTAGAATAGGTTGTTAGAAAAAATAGTACTCAGTTTAAGAGTACTCTCTACCCTTTTATTGAAGTTCTGCTAATACCTCATCTAACTCATGAAGTAATGTTTGAACATTTGCTTCCGTAATGACTAGTGGCGGTTGGAAGGCTAATACATTTCGATTTAATCCATTCTTTCCAACGATAATCCCACGATCCTTTAACTTTTCTAAAATGACATCCGTTTCCTCTGAAGCGGGTTGTCCGTCTTCTTTAACTAGCTCCGCCCCTAACATTAATCCGATGCCACGAACATCTTTAATTAATGAATATTTAGCTTGAAGAGCAATGAGTCCCTCTTTTAACATCTCTCCTAAATGAGCGGCTGTCTCACATAACTCATATTTTTCAATATAATCAAGCACGGCAAGCGCAGTCGCAGATGAAACAGGATTTCCCCCTAATGTCGATGCCGATGGTTTAGTAAAAGCCTTTGCTACTTCATCCGTCGTACAGAATGCTGAAATTGGCATCCCATTTCCTAATGCTTTGGCCACTGTCATAATATCAGGCACCACATCGTAATGCTCAATCGCAAACATTTTACCAGTTCGTGCAAATCCAGTTTGAACTTCATCTATAATTAATAAAATTCTATTATCTTCTAATAATTGTTTTAACTCTTTAAAGTACCAAGCAGGTGGAGTAATAATTCCCCCATTCCCTTGAATCGGTTCTACGATTAGCGCTGCCATATGATTAGCACCACGTGTTTGAATAATTTCTTTGATACTTTCAATTGACGCTTTTGCAGCTTATTCTAAATCAGTGTTACTATCCCACACCGTTTTTGCAAAGTGAACCTTAGGTGATAAATCTGGATCTGCTCGCCACATTGGTATTCCTGTTGCACTCATCGTTAAGTAGGTACGTCCATGTAGGCCATTCTCTAACGCGATAAACTCATTTTTTCCTGTATATAAACGTGCAAGTAGCATTGCCCCTTCATTTGCTTCAGAACCTGTACAACAGAAAAATAAACGTCGTAAATCACCCGGTAAGACCGAAGCAAGTTTCTCAGCTAACTGAACCATTTCCTCTGTTAAATAAATAATCGTCGTATGCTGTAAGGTTTGCATTTGTTGAATCGTCTTTTCTAAAATTTCTAGATTACAATGCCCACAGTTCATCACCGAAACACCCGCAAAGAAATCTAAATATTCTTTGCCTTGATCATGTATAGAGTACAAAAAAAACACCAATGAGCAAAAGGCTCTACTGGTGTTTTTTCGACATTAACGTCCACAACATTTTTTATATTTTTTACCACTTTCGCATGGACATGGCTCATTACGTCCAACTTTTGTTGATTTCATTGGATTAATCATTGGGACAACAACTTGATTAGATTGTGCGTCATTTGATGAAGTAGCTTCTTGATCCACTTGACGGAATCCTTTGCTTTCCCATGTGCGTGCATAGTTAAAAGCATCCATTAATAAAATCATTAATGCTTGTCCAACATTGTATGATTCAATTTCAATTCCACGACTTTCAAGTGCCATAAAAGCTAATTTCGCTTGATATTTATAAGTGAAGGCAACACCCATTTCATGTGCAATTTCACGTGCCACATTTACATCATCACAAATATTTTCAGAAATGAATTTGCAAACTTGTTCTAATTGAGGTGTCCACTCCCCTTGATCTGTACCAAATTGCATAACCTCTTCTTTCGTTGGCATGTAATAAGGTTTATCTTGTTGCATATCATATAACGCAACAGCATCCATCTCTGAATCAATTAATAATACATCGCTTACTAATAATGGACCGAATGATTGAACATCACCTTTGAATGTTAGTTTACAGAATAACACGTTTAATGCTTCTTCTGCTGTTAATTCTGGTCCTTCATATTGATTGAACACTGAAATTAACTGATTGAACTCACAAACTCCATATAAATTTACTAGCGCCTTCATATATAAGTAAACTAAATCAACTCGAACTTTAGCCTCTTCTAAAGCTACTTGATCAATTGCTTGGTAAGCCTCTTTTACCACTTCTGGCATTACATAAACAACCTCTTTACCATTCATAACTGGTAAAACATATCCTAGGCTATATAAAATATGAACGCATCCGCTCATGACTTGATCAACAGATACATACGTTTCATTTGCGAGCATTACAAAATCACTCATCATGACGTCATCTAATCCACAAAGAATATACTCTAAGCGAGCTGAATCTGCTAATGTTGATTTGATACGTTCAATTAATCCACCTTTAGCTAATGATGAACATCCTTTTAAACCATGTGCATCAACGATTGCTTTTAATTCAGGTTTCTTTAATTTATTTAAAATTGTTTCAAAACTCTCATCATAATTACATTTAATCGCATTGGCAATCATCGATTCTTTAATAATATCATTCATATTTTGCATCAGTAATCCCACCTTACAAAAGAAAAGTCAACTCGAAATTTATACTGTACCATATAATAATTCAAATTGCAAAAGAAAATAATATAAAACGCCTCTACATTTCACTCACATTTTGTTGCTTTTCCACGAATTAACCACGAAAAATGTAGAAAAATATATTTTTTAGCTTATAAATTCTCCGTTAAAAATGCAAACTATTCGTATTATACAAAAAAAAAGGAGTGAAATAAATGGCTTTGTTATATTTTTTTGAAATGTTATACACACTTATGAACTATTGGGAGCTATTTTTTCCTAATTTTTCAAATTTATTTTGACTTCCCTTACAAATTATTCCAATATATGATATCCAACTAAAAAATGATCTTTCTTAATCGCTAGACTTTCTCCCCCCAATGTTTCATATTCAACACTTATATTTTAAATTTAATTGCATATATTGTATCAATTCGGTTAATGCAAACAAGGGGGGATATGATGGCGATTTTTTGGTATATTCTAATTGCCTACATTAGTATTTTTATTCATGAAATGGGGCATTATTCATCTGCCTATTTCTTTGGTGTTAAAGCCACTGACGTTATTACAGGCATGGGATTTAAAATTATCTCCTTCAAAACAAAATATACGACCTTTACCTTTAACATTATTCCTGGGGGTGGGGTCACCATCTATCCACAAAGTCAAGAATTAAAGCTCTCTCGATATAAGCAATTTATCATTTTAGGATCAGGTGTCACCTTCAACTATCTTGCTGCTATTTTGGCCACAACTTTCTATTTTGAAACCTCGCTTTTAAATGGTTTTATGGCCTTTAATGAAATGATTTTCAACTTTATTCAAACCCTTTTCACCCTATTTTCCTTTAACGATATGGTAACTCCACAAGTAGGTATGACCGATTCGCTAGAGCTCATCGCCAACCAATTTACAACCATAAAATTTATTCTCTTCATCTTCATTTTTATGAATCTATTACTCTTTCTCTTTAACCTTCTCCCCATCCCATTCTTTGACGGCGGCCAAATGGTATCACTCTATACTGATCCATTATTATATAAAATCGGTATCTCAGCCAAACAACTCAATTTAATCAAAACAAGCATCAACCAACTCGTAGGTATTCTACTCATCACTATCGCCTGCTTACCAATCATCAATGAAATTCATCTCTACCTCACGCAAAACCATCTCTCCACCCAAGTCATGATTAAGTGGGCACTCATCATTATCGGAACAATTTTGATTAAACGACTTCTCACTTCAATTATTCAGCATTTTAAACTTAATAAATAAAGGTCTGAGCCACTAATTAGCATCAGACCTTTTAATTTTCAACTCATCTTTTTAATCACTTTTGAAAGTGGTGGATATAAAAATAACGTCGCTAAAAATGTGCTTAATCCATTTCCAAGTGACACTTGAAAACCAAGTAACAAACGAATCCAAAGTGCTTTCCATGTCATTCCACTCAGCATCATAAAAGGTAAATCAATTAATGTTCCACATAAAAAGGCTAAAATAAACCCTAAAACTGCTAAAGAGTATTCAGATTTAAATCGTTTCCCAAACACGTGATAAAGCAATGTATAACTAGGAAAGACAAGTAAGTACATAAGTGTCCATAGTTGAATTCCATAAACCATCAATAGTAATAAACAAAATAATAATACAGTCAAAAAAGCATGTTTCTTCGGAAGCGTCACACTATACAATAGCACAGTGAAATTAAAGAGTTCGACATACATGACCATTGAACCACAGCTATAAATGATAAATAAGAGTGTCGCCAATAGCGACACTCTTGTCATTTCTTTCACACTCATTCTTACCAACCCATGTTACTTGTATAACTGAATGTTACCATATCTCCATCGTGAATCATTAAGCTATCAACACCTGGTGCTTGTCCAATTGGCATCTCTAATCCTTGAGAAGGTGATTCATAACTATACATCCACCAAGGGCCTGTTGCTCCATTTTCCTTTGCACTTAATCCTAAAAATCCAGTAATATACAGCCCATACTCAGACTCTTCTGCTTCTAGCTGTAACTCGTCTTTATACTGTACTAAAACGTCACCTAAAGAATCAGCATCTGTTTTTAATACTTTATTCTCTAATAACGTTTCTTTGGTCTCATCATTTAAGATCGTAATCGTAAGGGATTTATCTCCCTCTTGTTTGTTCATCGGTGAAATAGTAAATCCAATCACGACAACGGCTACAATCGCTACCAATGCGATTAATGCCTTTTTCACATTCAATTTCATGAAAACTCCTCCTTAATACGATTTTGAGATAAACTCAACTTCATCAACTTCAAATACAGCATTCACTTCAACAGAGAAAGCAAATAATAAATTAGCAATCAAATTAGCAAAATCAATGACCAACTGCGGAACATCTAGCCCGTCTTGCTCTAATAAATATAAATTACGAACAACTTGCTTCGCTTGACATCTTGCAATATGATACCAAGAAGAAACTTCATGCCCTGTCGGATAAACAAAACGATTCAGACGTTCCTTATTTTTTTCCTTTAACGTATGAAGCATGTCTAACCCTTTGTTCAGGTCCTCCTCACTGACGGCTAAGCGACCTCGAATCGATCCATTTAAATGTAAGACCATCTCCATTAACCACCATGTCTCTTCCTTAAGTGGGGTGGATAAAGAACAAATCATCCCAAGTGTTGATGATAATGTATCCGTTAATACTTCATGGTCCACTAAACGACCTTTTTCGTTTAAAAAAGGATACGCAATTAAATCCCAATTTTGACTCATGATTTTATCTCTCCCTACGTTTTATGCATGCCTTTCAATATTATTCCACTTCACTCTGTTAGTTGCTATCCTATTATAGCGAAACCATTAAAAACTAACAACTATGAAAAATAAAAGAAAAGAAATTTTTAAAATCTCGTATTCTTATTAATAAAATAAGCCATAATAAAAATGGTACACTTTCATATCTTCTAATTATGTGATAAAAGACGTTGGTGTCTTCGCATCACAATAGATTCTTCCTTGAATAAAGCAGTATAAAAAAACACTGAAAACATTCAGTGTTTTTTTATTTGATAAAATATTGCTTTAAACGGACATCATACATCATATAAACAAGGGTCTCCTGATCCAGGTAGGTATAGTTTACACTCTTAAATTGATAATCATCCCAATTAGTACTTGGTAAACTAGATGTTGTTAAAAGTGAACTTTGATGCTGACTTTCAATTTCTAATGGACTATATAATGTATAAGTTTCTCCGTCTTCATCTTCAAATGTATACATCACACTTTGGAGATTATAATCTGAATTATTTCTTAAATACGTCTGTAACACAACCTGATCATCCTCTTTTTTCAGTAACGTAGGCTCCACAAACTCAATCTCTTCTACTTTAATTAATGGATCAATCATTTCTTGTTTAGTTAATTGATTGTAAGTATAAAAATCCCGTCCAACATCGTAGGTCACAACGGTCTCTTGGTAATTATCATCAACCATTTTAATCGTAAAGCGCGTCATTTTAAGATCATCTATCTGTAAACTACTTGGTCCAACACAACGAATCCAGCCACTTATATCATTTGGCTGTAATGTATCTTGCGTCACAATGGTCGTATGACGACCATTTTCTAACTCTACCTCAATCGTTAATCCTTTAATCGTATGCTTAGAATTATTTTTTATTCTTGTTTGATAGATAGCTAAATCACTACCTTCTTCTTGTTCAACAGATGCATCAATAAACTCAATTTCTCCAACACCAACGTAATGTCGGTCCACTTTTCCATCTGGTACCTCCATCTGACAACCACAGAGGCCTAACATGGCTACAAGTAATAACAATAATCTAAATTTTTTCTGTTTCATCTATCTTCATCCCTTTTGACTTTTCTACTATTAAAATGAACTCAAATAGATAAAGTTATACCCCCTGCCCTAATAAAAAAAGCAAGAGCGATTCGCTCTTGCTACCTTATAATAATTTTTTTCCTAAACCACTGTTATATAATCGATACCACTGTTCTCGTGTTAATGTCACCTTCATCGCTTCACAAATCGCCTGTAAGCGAGTAGGCGTCTTCGTTCCAACAATCGGCTGAATTTGTGCAGGATGACGCAATAGCCAAGCGACCATAATCGCTTCACGACTCACTCCATATTCATTAGCATACAACTGAATGAGTTTAATCATCTCTTCATGTTCTGATGACACTTCCTCTTTTGTTAAAGAACCACCTGCTAGCGGTGACCAGGCTTGCAACGTGATTTGATGATGACGACAATATTCCAGTGTTCCTTGACTTCGATAATCTAACGGATTCACTAGTGAATTGACATTCAATCCTTCATCAATTAGATTAGATTGTAATAACGACAGTTCCATCTGATTGGCAACTAACGGTTCATCTAAATAAGACTGTAAGAAGTCAATTTGTGCGCCATTATGATTACTAACTCCAAAATAACGAACCTTCCCACTTTCTTTTAATTTAGAAAAAGCTTTAGCTACCTCTTCTGGCTCCATTAAGGTATCTGGTCGATGTAATAATAAACTATCTAAATAATCAACCTTTAAACGACTTAAAATACCATCAACAGAATGCATAATATGTTCATAACTAAAGTCATAATGCGGAGCCGATCCTTCATACAAATCATTCATTAAACGAATCCCACATTTAGATTGGATAAAAATTGATTCACGGTCTACTAATTTGGCATCCCAAATCGAAGAAAATACTGCTTCGGCTTTTCCACCCTTATAAATATCAGCATGATCAAAGAAATTAATCCCTTGTTCTAATGCCGCCTCAACTGCTTTTATAGCTGCCACTTCATCTGATTTTGTTAGCGGTATCTTAGCATCCCATTCTCCACCTAATCCCATACATCCTAAAGCAATTTGTGAGACCATTAAATCACTTTTTCCTAATTGTATTCTCTTCATAATAAACCCCTTTCCTCATCAACTTAACATCCATTATATCCTATATCAAATGACTATTAAACAAAAATGACAGACGTTTTCACACCTGTCACTTTTATTGCTCTAATTTCCTCAATTATACCTTTAATAAATCATCAAATGATTGTTTTTGTTCTGATAAAATATAGGCATCAATATCTTTTTTGATAAATCGCCATTCACGGCCGACTTTATGGCCTTTTAAACGGCCATCTTTAATCATATTATAAATGGTTTGATGACTAACTCTTAATAACGAAGCCACTTCCGAAAGCGTTAAAATTTCACGATCGTCTTCTTTTGTCACTAATGATTGTGTCCGTTTTTTCGCTCCAGATTCACTAAGCGTTTCACTTAGCTTTTGAAGAACGAGTACATCAGTCGACTCTAGCGTTGTATCACCACAGCAAGGACAAACATAAACGGTAATCCCCTCAATATGTAACTTTAAGTTTCCAAATCCAGACTGTATTGATGTCGTCTTGACCTCTAACTCATGTAAACATTTCTGACAAACTCTTTTCATAGCCTCACTCCCCTTCTCCATTCACTCTCCATTCTTAGTTCACTTCTTCATTCACTCACATGAATGTAATCTAATAACCGGACGACTTACGCTTCCTTGAATTAAGATAAAAACACCTCTTGATTAGCACTAATTACAAAACATTATAAACTAATTTTTTCCATTTTTGAAGAGTTGTGTCCAGAAAAAATATAAAATTAACACAATAAATAAGTTGACAGTTCATTTTTTTCTTATTCAAAAAAGGTTAAAATCCAGAATAGATTTTAACCTTTTAACTATTTCCAACGTTTTAACGTTTTTAATTGTAAACAAAGTACCTTTTTCGTTAACCACTTTTGAAATTTATTCTCTAGCGATTGATTCACTATTTTTGAAATTTGTTGTTTCATTTCATCCATTGTTAAATT
>OHAG01000251.1_pt1 | contig 47193 bp, 37 predicted proteins | sample 1577081 | NCBI WGS metagenome assembly OHAG01 (sample SAMEA3541513, study PRJEB24748) | human gut metagenome | biome: human gut; feature: human-associated habitat; material: faeces | place: China | collected 2012
TATTCCTGATGGATTTTCACGACCTCCTGTGCGACCTTTTCTCTCAGCAGTTCACGGCCGCTCTTAATATGATTCAGCCAGCCGTAATAAGCTGCCCTGGAGACCTTTGAGAGTCGGCAGAGACTTTCTATGGAGATGTTGGTTTCTTCATGGACTTCTTTTATGGCTTTAAAATCTCTGAGAAGGTGAGTAAGGCTGAATCCTTCGAGGAACGCAACCTTTCCTCTATCTCCATCTTTTTTTTTAGCAGGGCAATCTCTGCTATAAGATCCTTCTTCTCTTCAAGAAGTCTGGCATTCTCCTGACGCAGCCGTTCTTCTTCGGTCCGGGGCGTTTGGAGCCTGATTGGCTTTCCTCTGTAATCCTCAAGACCAACTTCTCCCATCTCCTTGAACTTTTTTACCCATGTGTAGAGTGTTTGGTAGGACATGTTGTACTTCTTGGCTATCTTGTTGTAATCGCATCCACTGGCGATGCACTCCTGAACGATTCTGACTCGCTCTTCCTTGACCGATTGCTGGCGTTTGCCCATAAGATCTCCTCCTTCAGAAACGAGGTCTGTCAACTTATGCTCATTATACGCCTCAATCCATGTTTTAAGGGAGAGAGTGCCGGAAATTCTGTATTTGGCACAGACGGAAAGCATGGAAACGCCGCCTTTAAGATATTCCTTTACGGCCTGGATCTTCATCTGATTGGAGTAGTAAGACAAATGCTGCCTGGGCCGCAATCCCTTAAAGCCCTCCTCTTTATACCGGAGAACCCATTTTCTGAATGTTATGCGGCTCATATGAAGATTTTCAGCTGCCTGGGTAATCGTAACACCCTGATAGAGATATGAAGCAATCTGGTCTAACATTTCCTCCGGGGACGCTTTGGTTTTACATGGCATAAGAATGACCTCCTAATATATTTATGATATTATTCTGTCTTTCTTGTTGAATCATACCAAAGGTCCCGGCGAAGCCGGGGAATACAGTAGTTCTCGAGCGCAGCGAGGTTTTTAGGTTTTCAGACAGAACAAATAAATACATTTGTTAGATAATCCTTTAATGGAATATTCCAATAGAAAAAGGTGCTGTGGCAAAATGATAAACCATTTTGTCACAGCACCTTTTTTGCTACCGTTTATTCCGCAGCAGCTTTTAAGGTTTTTTCTACAGCTGCCTTGATTGTCTCGTAATCCTGTCCGGGCTGAGCTTCGAAAAGCTTTTCCCCGTCGATGAAGAGGCTCGGTACATAGTAGTACTTGCCGTTGTATGGAGTGACGAGCTCCGGCTGCAGCTGTTCATCGATCACTTCTACTTCTGCATTGGCATATTCCGGTTTCTGGCAAAGTTCCTCGAATGCCTTCTTCGCTTTTGCGCAGTACGGGCATCCTGGGATCTTGATCATGGTAATTTTTTTCATGGAACATTCCTCCTTCTTGGAAATTTGGATTCCTGTATTTAAGATACTCTGTTTCCCCTGAAATTGCTAGTATCGAAAAAATTCTTTTTAGTCTTGTTTCAGAAAATCCAAAAGACCGGGAATGATCCCGGCCTCTTTTCATTCAAGCCCTCTAATCAGTCAGAGTTCTTGAAGTATGATTTGAAATTGGAGTCCTGCACTCTCGGGCTCTTCGGTCCTTTCGGACGATTGCCGCGACCGCCTTCGAAATGACGGCCTCCGCGCTTTCCTTCGAAACGGCGTCCTTCTCTGTCGCCGCGGCCTTCACGGTCGCCGCGTCCTTCGAAGTGTCTTCTCGGGCGGTTTCCGCCTTCGAAACGACGGTGTCCGCCGCCGCTTCTTCTTCTGAAGTTCGGAGCTTCTTCCGTGATCTTGACCGGAGTAACGTCCGGCTGTTTGGTCAGCAGTTTGATAGCTGCTGCAACGAGGGATACGGAGTCCTGGTCATTCAGGAGTTCTTCGGCGCTTTCGCGGAACTGTTCGAGTCCGCCAGCCTGAGCTGCTTCGGAAAGGCTTTCAATGGCAGCCTTCTGGTTTTCTTCGATGACTTCGGTCAGTGTCGGTACAGAGCGGCGGGTAATGCGGCGGCGGATGACTCTTTCGATGTCACGCAGCTGGCCCATTTCTCTGGAAATGACGAATGTCGTAGCAAGACCGGTCTGTCCTGCGCGGCCTGTACGGCCTACGCGGTGTACATAGATTTCCGGATCCTGCGGCATATCGAAGTTATAAACGTGTGTGACGCCGGAAATATCAAGGCCTCTGGCAGCGACGTCGGTAGCAACGAGGATATCAATGGTGCCTTCCTTGAACTGGCGTACGACGGTGTCTCTCTTCTGCTGGGACAGGTCGCCGTGAAGACCTTCGGCCATGTAGCCTCTCTTCTTCAGAGCTTCGGTGACTTCATCGCAGCGGCGCTTGGTGCGTACGAATACGATAGCCAGTTCGGGATCCTGCATATCGAGCAGACGGCAGAGTGCGTCAAATTTCTGACGGTCCGGCAGTTCGATGTATTCCTGTTCGATCAGGTCGATGGTTACGGTAGCAGCCTTGATCTTGACGACTTCCGGGTCCTTGAGGAATGTTTCAGCGAGTTCACGGATCGGTCCAGGCATGGTAGCGGAGAAGAACATGGTCTGTCTTTCTTCCGGAATAGCAGCAAGGATCGTGCGGATGTCGTCGATGAATCCCATATCGACCATTTCATCGCCTTCATCAAGGACGAGAATCTGTACATTGGAGAGGTCGATCGTGCCGCGCTTCATATGGTCCATCAGACGGCCCGGGGTAGCTACGATGATGTTTGGTTTCTTGCGGAGTGCCTTGAACTGGCGTTCAATATCCTGACCGCCGTAGATCGGCAGTGCGTGGATCGGCAGGTACTGTGCAAGATGGTTGATTTCTTCAGCGGACTGGATAGCCAGTTCTCTGGTTGGCGAAAGGATGACTGCCTGCGGACCTGGCTTTGTTGTGTCAATGCGTTCCAGTACAGGGATACCGAATGCTGCGGTTTTGCCTGTGCCTGTCTGTGCCTGACCAATCAGATCCTTTCCGGAAAGTGCTACTGGAATGGAGACCTTCTGGATCGGGGTCGGTTCCTCGAACCCCATATCCTTTACGGCCTGCAGAATTTCCGGCTGGATTCCTAATTCGTCAAAAGTTTCGTACATGTGTTTCCTCCTGTGTGCGTCATGGGTACGCATTCGCTCATCGCTAATAAAAAAGGCAGGCGTCTCAATCTATGCATCTTTGCATCTTCCGGGTCTTCGTATCTGCGGATCCATCCGCTCCCGGGCACTAAAAAAAGAGAACACTACAAGCGTCTCTCCCATGATTTACGTTTCTCGGTTGTCCGTTCTCGTTAGTACATGCCTGCTCATTGATGTTATTATATCACACTTTTTCAATTAAAAGTAAAATATTTCAGAAAATATCAAAAATAGTCAATATTTTTTAGAAAAAGAGTACACTTTTATCTATAATCCCTCAAAATCAGAAATATTTCTTGAAAATGGCTGGATATACCACATAATTACCGAAATACTATTCCATTTCATACAGATTGTCATAGAAGCGAAACGGGAGTATCCGCCGCTTTCCCATTCAGGAAATGCATTCATGCAAAGAAAAAGCCGCAGGAAATGCATCGCATTCCCGCAGCTCTCTATATAACAGCCTCTTTATAATACCCCGCTTACAGTCTGACCTGCATGCCTGTGAACCATTCTCTTCCATGGACGTAAAGGTCGTCCACTTTCTTGTCGAACCAGTTATAGACGCCCGCCGTCATGGACCAGTCGTCCCAGCGTTTCCGGATGGACGTGTTCAGCGTCTGGAATGTATACGCTTCATCATCAAAGCGGTAGTGGTCCTGGAAGGTATCCCAGATGGCGCCCGACCAGCCGTAATCATCATGATCATCATAGAAAAGAGCGGCCGTCACCGTATGGCGCGCGGTTGTCGAGCATCGTGCCGTCCGTCTTGTTCTCGGCATCGAGGTACACATGCGAAAGTCGCCAGTTCCAGCGGCTTCCCATCAGCGCGGAAAGCTCTGTCTCCACGCCCTCGATGTCGGCGCGGTTCACGTTTTCATAATGGTAGACGGCATCGCTCACCTGCACGATGTCGATCAGGTTCTTCACGCGGTTCTTGAACCAGGTCACCTTGCCCTTGAGATTTCCCAATTCCCATTCATATGAAAGATCGAGGGAGCGGGATTTCTCCGGAGAAAGATCGGGATTGCCGTAAATGCGGTAAGCGAAATGATTGAGATTGAGGTACATTTCCGAAACTGTCGGCGCGCGGTATCCGGCGCCATAGTCTGCCTTGATCCTGTTATGGGGATCCAGCTCCCATGTCGCGCCCAGTCTTGGCACGCCGTAATCACCGAAGCGGTTGTTATGCTCCATGCGGAAGGATGGTGTCAGCGTCACGCCCCCGCCCATCGTCCAGAAATCCGTCACATAGAGCGCCGCATTCTCGATGCTGTGCCCTTCTTCTTCCTTTCCTTCGCCGAGGCGCGTCCCCGTGTACGACGTCATGCGGTAATCCCCGCCGTACGTCACGCGGTGCTTGTCAAAGGTCATCGTGTCCTTTCCGGAAAGCGCCCACTCCGTGTACTCCGCCTTGTCGTAATCGCTGGCAGGGTACAACGTGTCCAGCATGGAATTCACGAATGGCGGAAGGATGCCCGTAAAATCAGGACGGTCATTGCTCGTCTTCGAATTCTTCGTAAGGCGGCTGTAGGAAACGCTGCCTTCGTATTCATTTCTGTCCGTCTTTCCTGTATACGTTAGGAACGTGTCCGTCTCATGACGGTCGATGCGGCTCCTGTCATCCTTCTGGAGCGGCAGGTACAGCCAGCCCATCTGCATGCCGCCGTCAGCAAAGCGCGTCAGCATCGATTCGTCGAAGTAATTCACGCCGAAGCGCACCTTGTTCTCGTTCCTGTTCTCGAAATCATAGACCGTATCGAGCCCGATTTCCTGTCTTCTGCCATAGCCCGGCACATCCCAGCCGTCCGTTATGATGCCGCGTTCATCCGTCCCCTGGTTCCTGTAGGAAAGAGGGCGCACCTTTGCCGTGCTGTAATGGAAGGAGGAATTCCAGCGGCCGAGTTTCCCAGTCGTATAGCGGAGGTCCTCGCCCCACTCCGCCTCCCCCGTGTGGAAGCCGAGCACCGTTTCTTCCTTGTCCGGCTTCTTCGTGATGATATTGATGACGCCGCCCATGCCGTCTGAGCCGTACATCGCACCCGACGGACCCCTCACGACTTCGATCTTGTCGATCGTGGAAAGAGGAATCCTTGAAAGAAGGTAGGCATTCTTTGTCTGGCTCGTATCCTCATCCGCCATGCGCCTGCCGTCAACAAGGATCAGCACCTGATTCGTATTCATGCCGCGGAGCATCACCTGCGTGCCGCCCATGGAAGCCGTGCTGCCGGCCTTCCCGCTTGAAAGGTTGATTCCCGTCACAAGCTCCAGGGCCTGCGTCGCATTCACCGCGCCAAGGCTTTCGATTTCCTTCTGATCGACGACCTGGACCGCCTGCGGTTCCTTCTTCGATTCGACTGGCATCTTTTCTGCCGTCACAACCATCTCCGGAAGCGAATATACCTCTTCTGCGCCGGAAGAAATCGGCATCAAGAGAGCCCCTCCCATGGAAAGAAGCACTGCCTTCTTTATTATATTTTTCTTATTAATAGAGCCGCGAGAGCCGCGCGGCTGATTCATCATGATCCCCCCTTGCCAGAGCCTGACCGGCAGGCTGCCTGTATTTATTCCTTTCTATTATACTTCATGGTCCGAATGCGCTCTCAAAAAATTTTTCAAAAAATATTTATGTAACTTATTGAATATTTATTCTAAAAGTTGTATTATTATTTCAATCCAAAAACGTGCGGATTTTTATATTTCTTCAAAAATTGAGATTTGATGGAAATAATCCACATATCCGCCGAATATCGTTTATGCAATATTGCATAAACATGCATTTATGCCATAGAAAAGAGGTCCTCGGAATGTACGAAAAGGAAGTCAAGGAAAAAACATCGCAGATCCTGCCAAAGGTGGTGGGATGGAGACGACACTTCCATGAATATCCTGAAGTGTCCGGAGAAGAAAAAGAGACTTCCCTTTATATCCAGCAGGTCCTCACTGAACTCGGCATCCCCTTTGAAACAGGCTTCTTCGGGACGGCAGTCCTTGGGACTATCAAAGGCGATCTTCCCGGCAAGACCGTAGCCCTCAGAGCCGACATGGATGCCCTCCCCGTCACCGAATTGACAGGCCTGCCCTTTGCTTCGAAAAACAAAGGCGTCATGCACGCATGCGGCCACGACGGCCACATGTCCATCCTTCTCGGCGCTGCCGCTGTCCTCCAGTCCATGAAGAGCCAGCTCCACGGCACAGTGAAGCTCGTATTCCAGCCGGCTGAAGAAGAAGCTTCCATCGGGGGCGGACGCCACATCGCCGCTTCCGGCAAGCTCGATGACATCGAAGAAATCTACGGCCTCCACGTATGGCCTGAACTTCCCGTCGGGCAGGTCGGACTGAAAAAAGGAAATCTCATGGCAGCATCCGATCGTTTCTACGTCCACGTCAAAGGGAAATCCACCCACGCAGCGCAGCCGCACAATGGCACGGATGCTCTCGTAGCCGCTGCCCACTTCATCATCGACGTGCAGACACTCATCTCCCGTGAGATGAACCCGATGGAAAATGTCGTATGCACCATCGGCCTCATGAATGCAGGCACCCGCTACAACGTAGGCGTCGAAGATGCTTACCTCGAAGGTACCGTCCGTACGTACACCCCGGCCCTCCGCGACAAGATGGAACAGCGTCTGGGAGAACTCCTCAAAGGGCTCGACTACACGTTTGGCACCCATTCCGAACTGAACTACGTACGCGGCCACAGCGCCACGATCAATACACCGGAAAAGATTGACTTCCTCGATGAAGTTGCCAAGACCTACATCGGCAAGGAACACATCACCCATCCGGAATTCCCGTCCATGTGTGCAGAAGACTTCTCCTACTACCTTGAAAAATTCCCCGGCGCCTTCCTCTGGCTCGGCACCGGCAAGGAAGGAACTCCTGCCCTGCACAATGCAAGCTTCGCTCTAGACGAATCCATCCTTCCACTGGGCATCATCATGGAAGCAGGCGCCTGCCTCGAAACTTTAGCCAAAGAATAATCCCGTTCGAAAGAACATTTCCCTCTGAGAGGTATATCATGAAAAGCTTACTCAATAAACCGTTCCTGAGCATGACCGACTACACACCCGAAGAATTCGCATACTACCTGGACCTCGCAGCCGCTCTTAAGAAAGACAAGAAAGAAGGCAAGGAAATCCAGACACTGAAGGGAAAGAACTTTGCCCTCATCTTCGAAAAAGATTCCACACGAACCCGCTGTGCATTCGAAGTCGCTGCCAGAGACCAGCGCGCATTCACCACATACCTCGGACCGACAGGCAGCCAGATCGGCAAGAAAGAATCCATTGCCGACACCGCCCGCGTCCTCGCATCCATGTTCGATGGAATCGAATACAGAGGCTTCAAGCAGTCCGCTGTCGAAGAACTCGCAGCCAAGGCAGGCGTTCCCGTCTGGAACGGCCTCACCGACTACGACCACCCGACACAGACCCTCGCCAATTTCCTGACACTGAAGGAACATTTCAATAAACCTCTGAATGAACTCTCCTTCGCTTACGTCGGACACGGACAGTCCAATATGGCGCACGCCCTCATGGCAGGCGCAGCCCTTGCAGGCATGGACTTCCGCATCATCGGACCCGCCCAGTTCTTCCCTGAAGACGATTTCCTCGCCAAATGCCAGAAAATCGCTGAGAAGACTGGCGCGACCTTCACCTTCACCGACGATCCCGTAGAAGGCGTCAAAGGCCTCGACGTCATCTACACCGGAGTCTGGGTCACCATGGGCGACCCCTACGAACTCTGGGGCGAACGCATCAAACTCTTCATGCCATACCGCATCACGATGGACATGATCAAGAACACCGGAAATCCGGACACCGTCTTCTGCCACTGCCTCCCGGCCTTCCACAATACCGAGACAAAAGTCGGCAAGGACATCTACGAAAGATTCGGCCTCGACGGCATCGAAGTCACAGACGACGTCTTCGAAGCGCCGTTCTCTCTGGCCTTCCAGGAAGCCGCCAACAGACTCCCGACCATCAAAGCCGTGATGGTCGCCTCATTTGCCGAGTATCCCATTCATGAATAAGAAAGAAGGATGAGTATCATGACACAGAAATCACTGCCAAAAGTCTTTATCGTCGGAGAATCAGGAACCACGGGCCTCCGCCTGCACGACCGCCTGTCCGGCAGAAAAGACATCGACCTTCTTTCCCTTCCCGAAGACAAGAAAAAGGACATCGACACCATCGTTTCCTTTGCCAAGGAAGCCGACATCATGTTCCTCTGCCTTCCGGATGATGCATCCAGGGAAATCGTCAAAGCCACCGAAGGCACAGGCATCCGCATCCTCGACACCTCCACTGCCCACCGGACGAAAGAGGACTGGGTCTACGGATTCCCTGAACTTTCCGAGCAGCAGAAAGACGCCATCGCCAAAGCGGATAAAGTCGCAGTCCCGGGCTGCCACGCATCCGGCGTCATTTCCATCCTCTACCCGCTCGTCAAAGCCGGCGTCCTCCCGATCAATTACCCCCTCCACTGCTTCTCCCTCACCGGATACAGCGGCGGCGGCAAATCCATGATCAAGGACTACGAAGAAAACATGAGAGAAGAACTCAAGGCTCCCCGCCAGTACGGACTCTCCCAGAAGCACAAGCACCTTCCGGAAATCATGAAAGTCTGCAAACTCTGCGAAGAACCGATCTTTTCACCAATCGTAGCCGACTATGTGGCCGGCATGCAGGTCACCATCGGCTTCCACACCCATTTCCTGCAGCTCCCCTGCGGACTTCCCGGATCCGTCGACATCGACGATTTCCATGAAATCTACAAACGCTGCTACAAAGGTTCCAATATCGTCAAAATTTCTGACCTTACCACCGACGAAACGAACGGCCTCTTCCTCAATGCGAACAAGGATGCCGGCAAAGACAGCCTCACCATCTACATCGCAGGAAACGACGACCGCATTCTCGTCCTCGCCTCTTTTGACAACCTCGGCAAAGGCGCTTCCGGAGCTGCCATCGAATGCATGAACATCATGCTCGGCTTCCCGGCAGAGACCGGCCTTGTCCTCTAAGCAAAAGCGGCTCCTTCCATAAGGAGGGAGCCCTCTTTATACCCCGAAAAGGAGACTTACCATGAACCAGGCAACTAATGCAGTACGCGCCGAGATCCTCACCCAGGCGATCCCGTACATCAAAGAATACGCAGGAAAATACGTCGTTGCCAAGTACGGCGGAAATGCAATGACCGATCCGGAACTGAAGAAATCCGTCATGCAGGACATCCTTCTCCTCCGCCTCGTCGGCGTCAATGTCATCCTCGTCCATGGAGGCGGCCCTGATATCAACCATATGCTGGATGCCCTCCACATCGAGTCCCACTTCGTGAACGGCCTCCGAGTCACGAACGAAGACACCATGGAAGTCGTGCAGATGGTCCTTGCCGGTAAGATCAATAAAGGCCTTGTCGCTGAACTCACCGCCCTTGGCGGAAAGGCAGCCGGCCTCTGCGGTATAGACGGCAACCTTATTCACGTCCACACCAAGGACCCGGCCCTCGGCCTTGTAGGAGAAATCGACGCCGTCAATAAAGGCATCATCGACAACCTCCTCGCAGGCGGCTACATCCCCGTCATTTCCTCCGTCGGCATCGACGACAAAGGACAGCCGCACAATATCAACGCCGACACAGCAGCCACTGAAATCGCAGCTGCCCTGAACGCCGAATGTCTCGTCTTCATGAGCAACATCGACGGCGTCCTCAAGGACAAGGACAACCCCTGCAGCCTCATCAAGTCCCTCACCGTCGAAGAGACGGAAGCCCTCAAGAAAGACGGCACCATCGCAGGCGGCATGATCCCCAAAGTCGACGGATGCACCGACGCCATCAAAGGCGGCGTCAAGAAAGTCTTCATCATCAATGGAGAGATCCCGCACGCTCTCCTCATCGAACTCTTAACCGACGAAGGACTCGGAACCATGTTCTCCGCCTGATCGAATACAGAAAAGGAGCCAGACCCATGAATACATTTGAAAAAGACAAGACCTACATCACCCACACTTACAACAGATACCCCGTATGCTTCGTCAAGGGAGAAGGATCCCACCTCTATGACGACAAAGGCAAAGAATACATCGACATGGGCACCGGCATCGGCGTCGACGTCCTCGGCATTTCCTATGAACCCTGGATCGAAGCCGTCACCAAGCAGCTCCATACCCTGAACCATATATCCAACCTTTTCTACACCATGCCCCAGACAGACCTGGCACAGGCGCTCTGCGAAAAGACAGGCATGAAGGACGTATTCTTCTCCAACTCCGGCGCTGAAGCCAATGAATGCGCCATCAAGGGAGCCAGAAAATACTCCATCGACAAGTACGGCAAGGACAGAACCACCATCGTCACCCTGATCAACAGCTTCCACGGCCGTACCATCACCACCCTCGCTGCAACCGGCCAGGACGTATTCCATCAGAACTTCTTCCCCCTGACAGAAGGATTCCTCTACACACCGGCCAATGACCTCGATGCCTTCATCAAACTCTGCGAAGCCCATCCGGAAATCTGCGCCGTCATGGTAGAACCTATCCAGGGCGAAGGCGGCGTCCATCCCCTCGATAAAGACTTCTTCGAAGGCGTCGGCGCTTATGCCAAGGAACATGACATCCTCCTCGTCGTCGACGAAGTACAGACAGGAAATGGCCGTACAGGAAAACTCTACGGCTACATGAACTACGACGTCACCCCGGACATCATCTCCACTGCCAAAGGCCTGGGCGGCGGCCTTCCGATCGGAGCTACCCTCTTCGGCGAAAAGACAAAGGACGTCCTCTCCAGCGGCACCCACGGCTCCACCTTCGGCGGCAACCCGATCGTCTGCGCAGGCGCCCTCGCCATCCTTGATCACATCGATGACAAGCTCCTTGATTCCGTCGCTGAAAAAGGCAAATTCATCAAAGAAAGCTTCGAAGGTGCCAAAGGCGTCAAATCCGTAGCAGGCATGGGCCTCATGTGGGGCATCGAGCCAGAAAAAGACGTTTCCACTATCGTTCCCAAACTCCTTGAAAAAGGTGTCGTCGTACTGACAGCGAAAGAAAAAATCCGTCTCCTCCCTGCGCTCAACATTCCTGAAGAAGACCTTGAAAAAGCAGTCTCCATCATGAAAGAAGTTCTCGCAGAAGACTAAAGACAATAATGACAATAATAAAAAGACTGTGGCGAAATGATTGCACATTTCGCCGCAGCCTTTTTGCTTAGGGGAAAACAGGTTTACTTGTGTTCTGCTATGAACCTTCTCACCAGATGATTCAGGACTGCCGTCGGCGTCAGGTAAAGATCCAGGCATGCCTTCTTGAAATCACGCTTGAGCTCCTTATTCATGCGGAATGCTGCCATCGCCGAGCCTTCCCTGCCCTTGGCGACGGGGCTGAATCCATCCGCATTTCCCTTCTTCACGAACGACGCCGCCAGATCATTCAGGACCTCCCGCTGCGACCTTCCCATCGCCTTGCAGATCCGCCCGAACTCCTCCTTGTCCCTTTCCAGAATGAAGAACGTCATCTGCGACGTATCCGAAGACGACGGATTCTTAGCGCTGTCCAGCTTTTTCATCATTTCCTGATGATCCTTCCCATACCACTCCACATAAAGCGCCATAAAAGCCGTCAGCACATTCGATACCGCAAATCCCGCCTGGCTGCACGTTTCCTTTAGAAGATCACGAGAAGACTCAGGCATCTCCACCCTTGCCGCGCAGTCCTTCACGATTTCAAAAGAAAGAGCCGGCAGACCAGACTCCACCATCTCCGGATGACGCCCGTACTCGTCGATGAAAGCAAGGATCGTCGAGCGCGCATCGCTCCCATTGGCCCGGCAAAGGTACATGAACTTCTTCTTCAGCGCATACGAAGTCTTGAAACTCGTGACTACACCCCTTTCCACTCCGCGGATTTCCTTCGTATCCTTCGAAAGAATCTCCCCCTTCACCGCATACCAGCACATGAAAGCATTCAGCATCGCATTCACCGAGCATCCGTAATGCTCGCAGTTCTCTGCCAGACGATCCTTCACCGAAGCTGGCACACGCGCAATGAAACGCTCCGTCAAAAGCGAACCCGACGCCCCCTGCTGCTCCATCCTTTCCTTCACTCCTTCCACCAGTGACAAAAGCTCACGCGACCGGTCCCGCCCGGCCGCAAGATCCGACAAGTACTCCTCCGCCATCCTGTTCATGACAGCATTCCCTGTCATATGCGCCGCCTTGCACCGTTCAAAGAAACGCGCGCGAAGGACCGGAAACGCAGCGATATAAACCTCCTTCGCCGCATCCTTCCCCCGCCCCTTCCTGGCAGCCAGAGTAATCCTTCCCACCGAATCCATCATGCTCACTCCATTCCAGCAGACACATCTATGGGATGCCTTCCCGCATCCCAGACACCCACTCTCCCCTCTACTATCAGTATAATTTTTACAATGACAAATCCTGTCTACTTCAAGAGCCTAACAAAAGATTTTTTTGAAGAAACGTCAAAAAAGAAATAAAAAAAGAAAGATTCAGCAAAGTGAACCTTTCAAAGAGAAACATGAGCTGCCTGTGCGGCAGTGCTGTTTTTCTCGAGCGAAGCGAGGTTTAAGTGGTTTTGACCTTGCCCTTTAGGGAAGGTGGCGGCGGAGCCGTCGGATGAGTTGTAGTTCGTACAGCCGTCAGGCTGGTTGTATGGTTTTTCTGTTGTCTCGGCAATGATTGAATCGCACGTGGAGAAAAGGAAATCTCACGTTTTCTAAGCTGCCTATGCGGCAGTGATCTTTAGCCATTGCGCTATGGTTGTTATTGTGTTTTTCTAAGCTGCCTATGCGGCAGTGATCCAGCCCTGGCGGCGGGCATTAAGAAAGTTGCTTTTCTAAGCTGCCTATGCGGCAGTGATCTCAAAAAGCGTGGACGGTATGCGCTACCCTGTTTTCTAAGCTGCCTATGCGGCAGTGATCCAAAGAAATCCCCTGCATTGCCGATGGTTACATTTCTAAGCTGCCTATGCGGCAGTGATCAAAAAGTACATGACCGTTAAGAGATTATTATCTTTCTAAGCTGCCTATGCGGCAGTGATCATCATCCAGGGTATCATCCATTTCTAAGCTGCCTATGCGGCAGTGATCCCGGCATTTCTTTTAAATCAACGTCATCAGTCTTTCTAAGCTGCCTATGCGGCAGTGATCGGGGCATGATTCCAGCGGATTTAAGCACACTATTTCTAAGCTGCCTATGCGGCAGTGATCTACGGACTGATTCCCGCTGATTTGAGCACAAGCTTTCTAAGCTGCCTATGCGGCAGTGATCATTTCTCGTCGTCTGTAAATATCGAATTGATTTTTCTAAGCTGCCTATGCGGCAGTGATCCGATGGTGCTGTAGGTCCGGCATAACGATTCTTTTCTAAGCTGCCTATGCGGCAGTGATCGCATACATGACATGCTCCCTGGTAGCACACCTTTTCTAAGCTGCCTATGCGGCAGTGATCGCATACATGACATGCTCCCTGGTAGCACACCTTTTCTAAGCTGCCTATGCGGCAGTGATCGAAATAGCATGCCTGGATGGCAGGTGGCAGGTTTTCTAAGCTGCCTATGCGGCAGTGATCGATTACATAAAGGCATACATGAGGCACTCCCATTTCTAAGCTGCCTATGCGGCAGTGATCGGCTTACAGTCATCGGCGGGAAGAACGGACAATTTCTAAGCTGCCTATGCGGCAGTGATCTGAAAGAACAGCAGGATATCCTTGCCAGGAATTTTCTAAGCTGCCTATGCGGCAGTGATCGAGCCCCTTTACGTTTCCCCGGAACAGAAGAGTTTCTAAGCTGCCTATGCGGCAGTGATCACGGACCACGATTTCATCCTGTCCGATTCGCTGTTTCTAAGCTGCCTATGCGGCAGTGATCATTGATGCCTACCCAGCGAAGACGCATCCGCATTTCTAAGCTGCCTATGCGGCAGTGATCAGTCAGTGCCCCATCCCTCTTTGGATTCGTCGTTTCTAAGCTGCCTATGCGGCAGTGATCCGGTTTCCTGCGTTCCAGTGTTGACCGTTCCATTTCTAAGCTGCCTATGCGGCAGTGATCATGATAGAAATAGCGTGTCTCCATCATACGCTTTTCTAAGCTGCCTATGCGGCAGTGATCCGATGGTGCTGTAGGTCCGGCATAACGATTCTTTTCTAAGCTGCCTATGCGGCAGTGATCGCATACATGACATGCTCCCTGGTAGCACACCTTTTCTAAGCTGCCTATGCGGCAGTGATCGAAATAGCATGCCTGGATGGCAGGTGGCAGGTTTTCTAAGCTGCCTATGCGGCAGTGATCGATTACATAAAGGCATACATGAGGCACTCCCATTTCTAAGCTGCCTATGCGGCAGTGATCGGCTTACAGTCATCGGCGGGAAGAACGGACAATTTCTAAGCTGCCTATGCGGCAGTGATCGCGGATAATGACAGCCGCGGTATCTACCTGCATTTCTAAGCTGCCTATGCGGCAGTGATCGTAGATAATATCGAATAAATCTGCAATTTACATTTCTAAGCTGCCTATGCGGCAGTGATCTGATGTACAGACTGCCAGCGCGGCCATTATGATTTCTAAGCTGCCTATGCGGCAGTGATCGAACCAAGAAATTAAAAATGTGGGGTCAGGATTTTCTAAGCTGCCTATGCGGCAGTGATCATCTTGGAGAAGCAGGAAGAGCAGTTGACAGATTTCTAAGCTGCCTATGCGGCAGTGATCGACAGAGGCGAACAAGCAGTTACAAATAGCCATTTCTAAGCTGCCTATGCGGCAGTGATCGGTTTTCCACGGCCAGAAATCCTCCCTGGTAATTTTCTAAGCTGCCTATGCGGCAGTGATCTCGCAGTGTGCCCAGAGCCGATTAATCTTTTGTTTCTAAGCTGCCTATGCGGCAGTGATCGAAGAGGAAGAGTAAATAAATAGTCGAAACAATTTCTAAGCTGCCTATGCGGCAGTGATCTCAGTCTGCCACGGGCCATTGCGGAAGCTCTTTTTCTAAGCTGCCTATGCGGCAGTGATCGCCAATCAATCATTGACAGAGTTAGAGAAAGATTTCTAAGCTGCCTATGCGGCAGTGATCTTATCGAGCATCTCACATAATTTAATGTTATCTTTCTAAGCTGCCTATGCGGCAGTGATCATCTTGGAGAAGCAGGAAGAGCAGTTGACAGATTTCTAAGCTGCCTATGCGGCAGTGATCTCGCCGTCTCGGTAAGCCTTGCGGAGCTTTTCATTTCTAAGCTGCCTATGCGGCAGTGATCGAAATTGAATGTCTATGATTGCCTGCTGCGTTTTTCTAAGCTGCCTATGCGGCAGTGATCTTTTGATTTTCTACGCATGCGTCTCCGCTGGGTTTTCTAAGCTGCCTATGCGGCAGTGATCCTTAAAGACCGCCAGCTCTCCAAAATCCGCATTTTCTAAGCTGCCTATGCGGCAGTGATCGGCAGGCGGCGGGAAATCATACATTTTACGTTTTTCTAAGCTGCCTATGCGGCAGTGATCATAAGCCGTCTAAATATCTGTCATCTGAGTTTTTTCTAAGCTGCCTATGCGGCAGTGATCTTCATTCTATTTGGTTTATGAGCGTATCGCGTTTTCTAAGCTGCCTATGCGGCAGTGATCACAATGACCTTCTGCCCTGGCTGGAGGTCGGATTTCTAAGCTGCCTATGCGGCAGTGATCGGTGAGTACAAAGTGTAGGGAGGGACATCGTGGTTTCTAAGCTGCCTATGCGGCAGTGATCACATCTCATTCAGCTCTTTCGGCGGAGGCAACTTTCTAAGCTGCCTATGCGGCAGTGATCAGGATGATTCAAAATGAAAAAATTTTATGCATTTTCTAAGCTGCCTATGCGGCAGTGATCATGGGCCGCATGTTGCGGTAACGCTCGACGTATTTCTAAGCTGCCTATGCGGCAGTGATCGCGTTGACGTCATCGTCCACCTCAAGCGTTACTTTCTAAGCTGCCTATGCGGCAGTGATCGCTCACCCGGTCGTCCTCCTCGGATCGGGGTTTCTAAGCTGCCTATGCGGCAGTGATCGTGGTAGTGCTGAATGATGGCCTTGATTTTCATTTCTAAGCTGCCTATGCGGCAGTGATCAGAAAACCAGGCACTTTTCTCCACCATGTTCAATTTCTAAGCTGCCTATGCGGCAGTGATCGCCCCGGGCCGGAAACGTAGTCACCGGCGGAATTTCTAAGCTGCCTATGCGGCAGTGATCGCTTGGCGGCTTGACGCAGACATCCATCCATTTTTCTAAGCTGCCTATGCGGCAGTGATCTACTGTCAGTTTGTCTCCCACGCCGATAATCTTTTCTAAGCTGCCTATGCGGCAGTGATCTTCAACGGTTGCATTGTACTCAGCGTCAGCCATTTCTAAGCTGCCTATGCGGCAGTGATCACGCCCAGCCAGCCACCTGCAAGGGCCCATGCTTTCTAAGCTGCCTATGCGGCAGTGATCATATGTTTTTCCAGTCTTTTCGCTTTTATTCTTTTTCTAAGCTGCCTATGCGGCAGTGATCCAGGTAAAGGATCCGGATGTCGTGGCTAAAAATTTCTAAGCTGCCTATGCGGCAGTGATCGTACCGGTGATTGGCTATCCGTACATTATTTCTTTCTAAGCTGCCTATGCGGCAGTGATCCCTTTCCCCTACATCCCCTGATTTTTCTTTATTTTCTAAGCTGCCTATGCGGCAGTGATCGGTAACAAGTTCTGCAAGGTTTCAAGTTGCATGTTTCTAAGCTGCCTATGCGGCAGTGATCCTAACCCCTGGCAGATATATAATTACGGTACCTTTCTAAGCTGCCTATGCGGCAGTGATCTTTGCTGATAATAATATAAATGCCCCTTTGGCTTTCTAAGCTGCCTATGCGGCAGTGATCAGTTCCCCGGAGTACCATCTGTGCATTGACGCGTTTCTAAGCTGCCTATGCGGCAGTGATCACTTGTATAGTAGTGCCCCGCCGTCCAGTGCATTTCTAAGCTGCCTATGCGGCAGTGATCACAATGGATGATGTACGTGAAATGTTAGCAGATTTCTAAGCTGCCTATGCGGCAGTGATCCTGCGTGCGTCATAAAATGGTCGGCGTCAATCTTTCTAAGCTGCCTATGCGGCAGTGATCGTATAATTCCAATCCCGGGAGCTACGCCCAGATTTCTAAGCTGCCTATGCGGCAGTGATCTCCCCCTACGTGACGGAAGGCCCGGCCTTCGATTTCTAAGCTGCCTATGCGGCAGTGATCGCCAAGGTCTACCCCGTAAGGGACATCCTTATTTTCTAAGCTGCCTATGCGGCAGTGATCATGGAAGGCCACGGCATCCTGAAAGAGAACCATTTCTAAGCTGCCTATGCGGCAGTGATCTTTTGCTTTTTGTATTCCACCAGGCAGCCCAGTTTCTAAGCTGCCTATGCGGCAGTGATCGCCTGCCTGGTCTACTACTACGACCAGCAAAATTTCTAAGCTGCCTATGCGGCAGTGATCGGACCTTGCCGTGCTCAGTAATGACGATGGGTTTTCTAAGCTGCCTATGCGGCAGTGATCGGAACGCCATAGCGTTCGGACGCTTCGGAGATTTTCTAAGCTGCCTATGCGGCAGTGATCGCTACCCAAAAGACGACGGCGGCCAAATCGAATTTCTAAGCTGCCTATGCGGCAGTGATCATCGGAACCTATGGAATGGGGCGGAATAGAAATTTCTAAGCTGCCTATGCGGCAGTGATCCCGACGAATACCTACGCGAACATCCAGCCGGATTTCTAAGCTGCCTATGCGGCAGTGATCAATGAACAGCCTTTTGATATTACTGGCGTTATTTTTCTAAGCTGCCTATGCGGCAGTGATCTATTACAAGCGTGTCCAGCCAAAGCTTGATGATTTCTAAGCTGCCTATGCGGCAGTGATCTATGCATGTGCATAGAGATTTCTTAGATTCTATCATACCATCCGGAATTACGTGATGCAAAACCCTTTTAAAAGGGGGCTTCGAAAAAAGTTAGATTTTATCGCTCTTTTTCCGAAGCCTTTTTTATTTGGGTCAAAATTCGGGTACTGCTGCACCCTTGCTCAGCCCGTAAGTTGTAAATCCGCCCTGGCCTTCTTCTTTCTTTTCTTCTTTTTTGACGAAAAGATTGAAGGTTTGCCCTGTAGATAAGCTCTTTAACTGAATGAAGGGAAGGTCATACTTTTCTTCTCTTTGTTTCAGCATCTTGAAAGCTGCTTTCTCGGTAACTTCAGGATGCCTTTTTGCATATCTACGGGCTTTTCTGGCAATGGAGCTGTCCGGCTGGTATCTTGCGAATTTTACATACCCTTTGACTTTGGACTCCGGTACTTCACGAATGCTTGTGATATGAACGTAATCACTCAATCGTCTCAGTGCTTTTTTCAGATCCAGTTTTTTCAGATCTGCTTCTTCCGGTGCAAAAACTCTTGCCTTTTCTCCCATAGATTCATCAGCATATTCAGGAAATGAGACTCCATAGATTTGTTTATGATCTATATTTTCCCGGTCGGCGAATGCCAAATGGATCTGTGCATAGACTTTTGTCCAGAGGAAATCCGGCGGAATTTCAGCATCCGGAATCAATGTAATTTCTTGATAGTATTTCATCATAATAAATTACTCTTTATCGTTCTTGCCAAAGACACCGCCGCGTACCAGGACTGCCATGACATAGTTTTTGTCATCATCGGAATCAAGATCTACGCCATTTGAGTAATCATCAAAGAGTGTGTAGAAGTCTTTCTTTTCTTCCGGTGTTCTGTAAGCCATGCCCATGTTTGTTACGGCGCCGTATGGTTCAACAGCAATTGGTCCGGTTTCTACTTCATCAAAGCTCGGATACCAGGTATCGATAGCACGGATAGCGTTGCCAAGCTTCTGTGAATGCATAGCTGCGATATCATTTACCTGATAAAGGATTTTGCTCTTCTTTTCTCTGCCTTCCACTTTATCTTTGTTCAGGATCATTTCTTCGCTGGGGTATACTTCCTGTCCCTGTCCTTCGAAGGCAAATGCAGTGACTTTCAAGAGGAGATAGTTTCTTTCTCCGCAAAGTGCCTCAGCAATGAGACCTGCAAGTTCTTCTACATCGTCAGATGTGTCACCGAAATCTTTCAGAGAGAAATCGTATGCATCAAAGATCCATTCTTTTTCCACGCCATCTTCTTTCAGCGCGACAACATGGACTTCAATTTTTTCTGCGCCGACACGGTTTCTCCAAAGGAAACGGCCATTTGCAAGGTTCAGCGCATAGCGGCGAGACAGTTCTTTGAATCCATTTTCTGCAATGAAATCTTCTCCCATTTTTTTGATGCTTTCATAATGTTTTGGATCATTGCACGCCGAAGGATACTGAACGCCAGAGAGTACTTTGACAGTGAATTCAAGTTTCAATGTATCTTCATCCATCGTCAAAGAAGCGCTGTCGACAGTCTGCAGGTTTGCTTTCTGAATTTCTTCATTCAGTTTAGCCGGATCATTTTTTACAGCACCTTTCAGACGATTAGAAATTGTGCCGCGAACTGATTTTTCCTGAAGTCTGACTGGAACAGCTTTGCCGCTTCTGTCTTCCCATGTCGTTCCATACATATAGCCGTCAGATACAACCAGTTTCTTTTCGAATGCGAGTACTTCACCTTTTTTTTCCATTTTACATTCCTCCCTAATTAAATTTTCTGATTTCTGCAAAGATATAATTCCTGATTTTCATCATAAGCATACCGCCACATCATATCGTCAATTGAATCGAAATGATACGGCATACGGAATTCACCGAGTGTTACGACACTTTCAGCAAACCGATGCTGCGTTTCTTTATCACGCTGATTTCTGCAGATTCCCAGTGGTGACAATCCCTTAAAACCTACAGAGATCGGGATGATCCAGCCTGTGCCTTTTCTCGAAAGATTCCATCCCGTAATTTTCCCATTTTCATCTTTCCTTGCGCTCATATTGACTTTCGTATAATCAAGAAGCGCATCAAGACCGTTAGTGCCATTTTCCATTTCCTGCTTAAGGATATCCCGTCTTTCAATGATGACATATCCTGGCATGAGCATACCTCTTACTCTGCGGATTGTTGCTGGATCATCTACATCGGTATACTGTATGCTCATACTTTGTATCCTGTTGATATCACCGCCAGCGATTTTCATCCGCCAGATTTCGCTCTGTACTTTTTCAAGAATGGCATCTTTATCATCAGGATCCAGTCCATCGATCTCGATTAAGATGGAAGCCGAAAGGTCAATGTGCGGTTCCTCAATCGTAGGTGGCCTTTCCCAGTCAGCTCCCTTTTTAATTAATGGATTCGCCGTATTAACAACAGCATTCCCATACGCTCCTTTAAACACATGCAGCCTTGTTTTATGAAAGCTGACTGCGACACCTGTGAAATGGATCTCTGAAAAATCAGTATCTTCTCTCTTTTTCTGATTCAGACCGCGAACTTTTCTTTCTAAAGCATGGACAGCTCCCAGCCATGCTGTCATAGCCGGAACTCCGATCGTATATGTACTGCTCATTGCATTTGCGTTATGAATCTGCATTTTCCTAATCACAAGATATGTACTCATAATCCCAGTCTCACCTCCTCACGCAGCTGATCATAAATGGTGTTTCTGAAGTAATCCGTCTCTGCATCTCCGAGAGTTACCTTTTCGTCTCGTTCAATTTTTTCATATGTACGAATAATCCAGCGCGCGAAATCCTTGCTGACAGCTTCTACCCACGCGTCTCCTTCTCTTTCACTTTCGTATGCATTGTCGAGCCAGATTTTCTGAAAACGTGGAAGCCCATTGTACTTTTCATCATCACTCCAGCCAGAAGGATTCTCTTCACGGATTCTTCCGGCAGTCATCATGGCCGTATCAATGATTCCCCCAAGGATCCGATCTCTCTTCTCTCTAATACCTGCATTATTCCAATTGATTTTAAATAATGCATGCAAACGTGATACGAAAGATCCGTATTCGGAATACGGAACGGATTCTTTAAAGAAATTCCTCTTTGGAAGAATTAAATCCCGTTCATTCAAAACAGGCGGAAGTGATGAAACCAGATATCCTTCCCCATGATGCAGCATGTTAAGCCCACTAATGTTCTGCGGCTTTGTCCCGCCGAAGGTGATGACCGTCTTATCCCAGACATTGCTGCAGTCCTTCCCATAATTAGGATCTTTAGGATCCCTTGCAGCAGAGAATTCTCTTCTAATGATGTTCAGCTTATCAAACAATGTTCCCAATTCACTAGTGCTTGGCATTACTGTCAAAAGATGATATTCTCCTTCACTTATTGGGAAATAAACCTGCCTTAAATTCTTATCTGTAAATCCCCTGGTTCCTGTCTTAAGGTCCTTAAATTGCTGATACAATTTCTCCGAGTCAATTCCATAAAGCTTCAGTTCATCGGCTTTTCCATCCTGGTTCAGAATGTGTTCCAATATAGACTGTCCGTCTTCCATTTTATACAAGAGAAGCATAGCCGCTGTCATGATATTGGCATTCGTATACACGATATCCGTCTCACATTGTGTATTTTCCGTTGTCAAATATCCGTCAGGCCTCTCTTTGCTCTCTACATAGAGATGCACAGTACTGTCAGGATTAGCAAATTTTCCCACATGTGTTGCTAATGTGTATTTAGATATTTGCTTCTCTAAGAGATCGCGTACCCAGACGCCTATCTTAACACGCCTGGCTTCTTCATCTAGAAAACCGTCTGGTAGTTTCTTGCGGTCTTCGACAATTTTCTTAGCGACTGCTTTACTTTCAAGAAATTCCGCAATTTCTCCCAAATTTCTCCCTTCCCTTCCTTCTTAAACACTCGTTTTCGAGAATAATCCGAATTGGTCAGAATAAAACCATTCTTTTTCTAAATTGTCAGGTATGATAATTTCTCCATACTTCTCAGACTTTTCAAAAAGAATTTCTTCTTCCTGCCTGAAATCTGAATCATTTACATAACGTTTCAATGCTTCTTTATAATCCCTCTTCAGCCATAAGTTTTTCTCGATCCCCTCCTTAAATTTTGGAAACGCTTCAATGCTTCTTTTCCTTCCTACTGAAACAAATTCCCTATCTATATACTCAGAAAACTTGATCTTATTATCTTCAAACAATGCGGTCAGGCGTACATCTGGATACGTTTTTTCTCTGAATCGGTTCAAACGCTGCGGCAATGCTGTCATCCACCAATATTCCCGGATCCATCCATTGACCGCTTTGGCTCCGCTGCTTTCTTTATCGTTGAAATCTTCCATCGCTTTCTGCTCGAGATCAATTAAATTCGTTCTCCAGGTTAGCGGGTCCTCTTTTCTAATACGCGGAATGGAATCAATCCTCTTTAAAACATCCTCTTTCAAAATACCTTTAAGATCATGACTTTCCAGCTTATTCTTTCCACTTTCATAGCCTGGATATATAAAGGCAGGTGCCTTTCCATTTAATCCTCTTAGATTCCATCGCATGACGGCTATATTTTTCTTCTCAATATTTTCGCTCATGATTCTATGACGAAGGACTCGTCCGGCAAGCTGGATAATCGAGCGATACGACGAAGGCTCAATCACTGACCAATCGAGATCGTGATCCCGTCCTACTTCTTCTACAGGCGTTGCAACAATAATGAAAACGACATAATCTGTTGTTGCTTGATCAATATGTTTTCGGAGAACCGGATCCTTGATGTCAACAGGCTCTCCATACAGCGTTTTCCTCTTCAATACACTATCCAAATACTTTTCCTGCTCATGACGAAGCAGCAAAATCTGCCGGCTGTGATAGGTCATAATGCGCGGTGTTATATCATCTTTATCCCAATCCGTATTCTGCAGTAGGTACAAGCTGACTTTTACACATGGATCAATATTTGCCATACGAACAACACCGATAGATACTTTTTTGCCTGTCTTCTCGTCTACAACGAAATTTTCTTTGGAAAGACGGACAACCTGTTTCCGGATGCTTTCGAAGTACGACTGCATCTTATCAGACTTGGCATCTTCAGTGTCTTCATCCTCACAATCTGCTATGTATCCTGACCTCTTTGTTATTTGCCGTGTTAATTTCGCGACGCGCTTTTCGATGAATGATTGATGAAATGCGCTATAGTCGGAATCATCATCTGTATTCATGAACTTCATCTCAGTTCGGAATTCATCACAGAGTACGACGCTGACACGTTTCTTGGAAATAAAGAAACTATTCCTGCATTTCACACCGGCTATATAGGCTCTATACATGCCTTCTGCCAAATCGGGAGGAATTGTCGCTGAAGAAAGAACAACATTTCTTCCATACATTCCCGCCAGATGCACGAGCCGGGAAATGGCAGTCAGGTCTTTCTGCGTAAAATCATCGATTTCATCGATAACTAGATCAGAGGACATCAGCCGGAGCATCGGAAGAATGAAGCGTCCGCCCCGTATTGTTTCTGTCGCCCCCATCATATGATCGATTGTCGCAACGAGAACGGGCTTGTACAAGAAAGCACTGTTCTTATCTGCATCGATCCCTCTCGCAGGTTTGAAGAAAATATTCATGAAAGCTCGCTGCTCATCGTTCAAAGAGTCTTCATAAGCAAGCCCTTCAGCGAGAGATATATCTTCGCCGTCTTCATCTTCCATTGCTGATCGTTTTTCTTCCAGCTCCTTATCTCCTTCGTGAAGTTCCAGAACTGCTTTTGACCCGATCAATACAGCAAGGTCATCTTTGCTGAGTTTGATTCTTTCTCTGTACTCATCGCCGGTCTGCAGTGTCAGAGTACGGAGTCCTAATGCCAGAATGTAACGCAGGGAATCTCCTCCTGGAGAAAGCGCTCTCATAATTTTTGCATTGGCAAAAGTTTTACCGCAGCCAGTACTTGCAATATTTACAACAAAAGATACCTGATCTTCTCCACGATCTTTGCGGAAATTTCGTATTGTCTCAGCCGCCTTATCCTGCCAGGAAAACTTTCCAGGGCTTCTCTTCTTCAAAGCTTTGACGTCATACGTCTTTTCCATCTCTTCCGCAAATCTAGGCAGCTGATGCGCTACGCGAAGTGCTTGATCTGAAACGCCCGTCATATGCTCCTCCAGAAACTGGTTCTTCTCAGATTTTCTTTTCTTATTCCTGAAAGAAAAGGTATTTGCCCAAAGGTCTCTCGCGCTCCACTTCCCGTCGTCCTGCTTCGCATCGCCATCCAAAGAGGAAAAATAATGGTCTCCCAAAACTAATGCCAGGCGAGCGTTAAGCAGTATTTCACGGAAAGCCGGATCATAGTCAGGATCTTTCATGATCTGCTTCAAGGTATCGTAATCCTGAAGAAGTCTGCCGGTCCATTTCTTCAGATGCTTTTTCCAAATGTTTCCTTCGTTCCAAAGTATCCCATGAGAAAAGCGGAAACATTCCTGCCGCTTCTCTACAAAATCCGGATCATCATTTTCGTATCCCCATGATGATTTCAAACTTTTCATCATTTCATAAAAAGTTTCTCGTTTTTCATCTTCATAAGCGCGCCGGTCATCCTTATTTAAATCCGGAAGTTTATGATGTGAAAGAATCAGCCACGTGAGACATTCCGCGGCAGGCGGAAGCTTTTTTAACTTCGTTACATCTGATTTCCCCGCTTTAGCTTCATTTTTCAAGATATTTAAAACGATTTCTTCTTCAAATGTGCCATCAGCGAATTTCTTGAGCCAAGGTGTATCATCTTCAAAATCGCCTGATGCTTCTACGCATGCTTCAATCATCTTGCAGCTCATCCATTCGTGACGGAACGGATCCCGCTCTTTCGTTCCTGAGCGCAGCTTCTTTTGAAAGAAATCCGATGCTTTGCCCCAATCGTGAAAAAGTCCCGCCAGACCGGCCAGCTCTTTAATAATCGGCAGGTACTGCCAGTCGTTTTCCCATTCAGAATGGATGATTTTCTTTTTCGTCGTATTAACAGGTACAGCGCCTGCATCATTGAACTGGCTTCTGTCACCGACAATCCAGAGCAGATCGCTTCTTGCCCTCGACCTGATCCAATGACAAGAAACCGCCGTATTTTTTGTAGCATTTCTCCGAAGCGCAGTCCGCACTGCTTCCAGACCGTCCGAAGTTATGACCGTGCGCCAGGCGTCATCCCCAATTCTTTCCGCAAAGCTGTCCAAGATCGTACGGACCGTTTTCTGTGACTTACCGGTGCTTCGGCTGATCAATAATACCATCATAGGAAATCACCCGGCCCATATTTCAAACTACTGCGTTGGACGATTTCAAACATGTAATCCAGTGCTTTATGTTCTGTCAATTTATTCAAACACGTCATACGGAAATGCTTGTCATCATCGCCTCTGGCTGCTGAAATAAAACTCCAAGGCAGAATAATTGAGTCTTTGATCAGGTCCGCCACATCAAAGACAAGCGCGCCGCGCCTTGTTTTACCGTGCATGACCGCAAACCCATGCGGAATTCCCAATACCCAGAGAGTACAAGCTGCCAAACCATAGGCGAGGTAGTTTCCATGATTCAGGAAGATGTTCGCTTCATCATCACCGTCATGATTCCTGGTAAAATCCGGAAGTCTGGTTCTCTTAGCTGCATATTTATAGAGGGATTTGGTGAATTTTGCTTCTGACAGTAACAATTCCGTCACGTCTTTTGCACTGTCTATCTTACCTCTATAAACCGCCAATGCTCTTTCGATTTCAGGATCGTCCGCATTGAAATTTTCCTCATGCAGATCCCTATCTTTCCCCCATGTTTTTTCAAGAAAATCACATCTGGCTCTTTGGAAGTCTCTAGCCGTTTCGAGGCGTCTTTCTTTATTCATCCAGAACGAAATCCACCCCTGCATGTACTCCGTCGGACGATATTCGCTCTGCGGCATCATCCATTCAATATCCGTACCGGCAAAAAGAGGCGTACCACCGCCCCCGCAAAATCCGATCATGACACCTGCAGAAGCAAGCACCCGAACAGCTGCCTGGGTCAAGGATGTGCCGCTCCCCAAAAGAATGACCGTCGTATTGGCAACAGGAATATTCCAGAATAAATTTTCATCGCTGCTTTCAGTCAAGTAGACGACACGTCCATCCTTCTGCATGACTCGGCATTTCTCAAGATAATAAATATTGGCACGTTTAGAATGCAGAATCGCTTTGTAATTCGATTTCTTCAGAATCTCTTTCATCGCAGTTCCTCTTCGAAAAATGATTCATCTCTATATTTTTTATTTACGGATTTTTAATAAGTTGTTTTTATTATAACAGATAAACATGTCACGCTTTGTCATAGGAATGTACTATAAAAAACTTTTATGCCAGGCATTTCCTCTCCCTCATGTCAAAGATAAAATTTTGTTTAACTGTCACAATTCAGCGTTTGTTCATGCTAAAATATAGAAAAGAATCAATACAGATTTTGCAAGGAGGCGAGCGGGATGAAGAAGCGGTTTATTTTGGATATGACAATGCTGTTTGTATTTCTGATCGTGGTCGGGTACAAGCCGCTTGGAAATTACTGGCATGAGACTTTGGGCATTGTGCTTTTTGTTCTGGTCTTTTTGCACAATTACTGGAACAGGCAGTGGTACAAGTCTTTGAGTAAAGGGTCCTGGGGACTGGAGAGGAAGTATACGGCTGCGGTCGATGGGCTTTTGATTGTTTCTTTTCTGGCTGTTCTCCTTACTGCTCCATTCATTTCCCGCTCCTACTCTCTTGATTTCAATATTCATTTTCTTGAGGGTATCCATAAAGCGGGCGGCGCTCTTATGCTGGCGGCGATCGGGCTGCATCTTGGGATTCACTGGGCGATTTTGAAACCTCGTTTTGTGAACGGGCTGCATCTTGCTAATGTTTCGACAGTTGGAATAATCGTCCGGCTCGTGGTCCTTGGGATCGTTCTCGGCGCGATTTACTTTATTCTTCCGACGGGCACGCGTCCGAATCTGAATCCTTCCAGCGTGTATATCGGTATGCTGGGACATTTGGTGGATGTCATCGGTATTGCGGCGGTGTCTTACTTCATTCAGATGCATCTTAGGAAATTGGGACGTAAAGCGCCAGCAAAACCTGTGCGTTAATTGAAAAAGAGCTGTGGCGAAATGATTGCCTGTTTCGCTGCAGCTTTTTTGATTTCCTTTTCCATACATTTCTTCTATAGTTTCTCTGTCATATTTCGCATTTCACATGGTATCCTACCGCATGCTAAAATGAAGAAAAGAGGTTCTTGGGAGGTTTATTATGAAGCTTCGTATGATTGTAGACACGGTGATGCTTGTCTTATTCCTCGCGATTCTGGATTACCGCCAGATCGGGAGTTCGCATCATGAAATCTTCGGGATGATTTTCTTTGTCATCGTCATTTTCCATAATTATTTGAACAGGCAGTGGTACAAGTCTCTTCCGCGCGGGCGCTGGAATTGGGACAGGCGGTTCACGTTTCTGATCGATGTCGTGCTTATAGGTTCGTTCCTCGCAGTCATGATTACGGCGCCGCTGATTTCTTACAAGCTGTCGCTGGATATCAATGCGCCGCTCATCGTTCACAGGATTCACCGGATCGGCGGTTATGTGATGCTCGTTGCAATCGGGCTGCACCTGGGGATTCACTGGAGCGCTCTTCTTCCGCGTTTCAAGAAGGCTCTGCACTTGGGAAATAAGAAGACTGTTTCCATTTTCGTTAAGGTGCTTGCTGTGGTACTAGCCGCTGCAGGAATTTACTTCTCGTTCGGATTCCACATTGGAAATCGTATTTTCCTGCTTCCTGTCACGGGGACGCGCATGCGCGCACCGAATGTGCCTGCTTTCGCTCTCGCCCATCTGACGATTGCAATTCTCTATGCGGAGATTTCCTATTATATGCAGAAGTTCATCAAGTCGAGCGGAAGGAAACCAAGACCGGTAAAGAAATAATGCACAAAAAGAGCTGTGGGTATATTCGATTAGAGGATTTATCTAACATAGATATGCAGATGGTCAATCTGAAAACCATAAAGGATACTTCGCCTTCTTAGAAAATGCAACTCTTTCGCCCAGCATCAGAAAAGTGATAGGCTGGGCACTTTCCCCTCCGGGGACAGTTCGGTGACGTGAAATATAAGAAATCAGTTCTGATTTGTTTTGAACTTATATACCTTCGGCTGAGGAAATGCAACTCATCCGTCTCATACACCAACTTATGAGTCATTTATGGCATTACCATTAAAGACAACTGGTATATGAGACACCTTCCCTTCCAGGGCAAGGTTAAGACCGGCCTACGGCCCTTCTTCCCCGTCTGGGAAGGCAAGTTCCGCATTTTACCGAATTTCCCCAGTCTCTTTTACACATCAGAAAGTATCATGGGCGGCGTTGTCGTACCAGTGGTATTCTATCTGCTTGCAGATTTCTTCTGCTTTTTCTTTTCCGAACTGGTCGGCGACAAAGCCTACTGCCATGTCGGTGCCTGCGGAGACGCCGGCGGCGGTATAGATGTTGCCGTCACGGACCCAGCGGGGTTCTCTTTCCCAGAGGACGCTTGTCCCGTGATTCCTTACCCAGTCAAAAGCATTCTTATTTGTCGTCGCGTGGCGGCCGTCCAAAATGCCTGCCGCCGCCAGAAGAGCAGAGCCTGTGCAGACGGAGAGCACCCATTTCGTCTTCGAGGCAAGATCGCCGAGGCCGGAGAGGAACCAGTCGTCGGTGACAAGGGTTCTTGTTCCCATGCCGCCCGGGACGATGAGGATATCTGAATCCTGCACGTCGAGCATGCGCTCGGTCACGACCATGATGCCCTGGCTGTTTGTCACGATGCCGCCAAGAAGCGATACGGAGCGGATCTCGTATCCATCCAGTTTGGACAGGACCTCTGCCGGACCAAATGCGTCAAGCGTTTCAAAATCATCAAACATCACAATCGATATCGTCTTCATGGTTTCCCTCTTTTCCTGTTTATCTTATAAGGATAAGACGCAGAGCGCCTTCCTGTCAATCTTCACCTTTCAGAGGCAACAAAAAAGCCCCGGTTTCCCGGAGCTTTCTCGTACGGAACACGGAACAGCTAACAGTAGAACTGACAACTCAAATCCTAAAAAAAGTATACAAGTTTCATGAACTATCATTCACTACATACAATCTAATCCGGAAAGGAGAAAACGCATGTGTTCCGATTTCGCTGCCTTTGCGGCAGTGGTTGGTGAAAGGTCTTCTTACCCTTCAAGTTCATTATAACACTTCACTTATCACATTTCTATATTTCTATCTATCAATCTTTCTTTAACTTGCGAAAGAAATGCAAAAGAAAGAGAAAACGCCATACGTTCTTGAAATAATGTTTCATCCCCGGCTGGCCTTCCCCAACAAAAAAGATGTGAAACCCACAGCGGATTCCACATCTCTTTATTTTTAGTCGTCTTTTCTTTCGTCCCAGTAGTCGACTTTCATGCCGATGGTTTCGGAGGTGAAAGGCGTGCCGTCGTTCTTTGCATAGTGGGCAGCGGCTTTTCTTACGTAGCGGAAACCGAGGTAGAGCATCGGAACGTTGCAGTATACCATGATGATGTTTGCAAGGTCAGAGAATGCCCAGAGGTTCGACAGGTCGTATCCGGCGATGCTGCAGGCAATGCCGAATGCAGTGACGAAGACGCAGAGCAGACGGAGAACGGTGATGAAAGAAGTGGAACTGGAAATACGGTTCCCGGAAATTTCGGAGAAGGTAACGAAGCCCATGACGCAGGTGTATGCGAAGAGGCAGAAGCAGATGGAGACCATGACCATGACGAAGGTCTGCAGGAGATCCGGAGTCAGCGCATGGATGGAGAGCAGGAATTTCGGATAGGTGCCTGCCGCTTTCCATTCTTCAGGATTCAGCGCCCACTGGTGAGCCATGATGATGATGAAGCCTGTCATGGTGCAGATGACGTGGGTATCGAGGAATACGCCGAGAGCGGAAATGATGCCCTGTTCGCACGGATGGTGCGCTTCAGCGGAAGCAGCTGCCATCGTGATGGTGCCCTGGCCGGCTTCGTTCGACATGAGTCCTCTCTTGACGCCCTGCAGAAGTGCAGTACCGAGGACGCCGCCGAAGACAGCTTCCGGCTTGAAGGCGCCTGCAAAGACGGCATGGAAGAAGTACGGAACGCTTCCCAGGTTCGTGAGAATGAGAAGGATGGCCGTGCCGATGTAAATGACTGCCATGACCGGGACAAGGATATCTGCCCAGCGGGAAATACGCTTGATGCCGCCAAACGCCATGAAGGTGATGAAGACAAGCAGAAGAATCGACATGACGTAGTAGAATGTCGACTGCAGCGGAATTTCCTCTCCGCCAACGAGCCCGACGATCGAGCCCAGGGCTGTGATGACGTTCAGGCCCTGCGCCGGAAGGCACATGAGCGCGTAGAAGATATAGAGAGCAGACAGAGCCACGCCTACCCATGCCTTATTTCCGCAAAGGCGCCTTGCATAGAAAGGAAGGCCGCCGACGAAGTTGTCGCCGCGTTTTTCCTTGAAAATCTGTGCGAGCGTGCCTTCAGTGAAGGCTGTCGCCATGCCGAAGAAAGCGGAAATCCACATCTAGAAGAGTGCTCCCGGACCGCCGGCAGCAATCGCGCCCGTGACGCCGATCATGTTGCCCGGGCCGACGCGCATAGCCGTCGAAAGGAGAAAGGCCGCCAGAGGAGAAATACCCGTGTGGATGCTTCTTCTCGTGGCAAGGGTCCGCACGCCCGTCATGAACTGGCGGATCTGTACGAATCCGAGGCGAAGTGTGAAATAAATGCCTGATCCCACCAGTACGATGATGGCCAGGGAGAATGACCCCAAGACAGGGATGTCCTTCCAGAAACCGAACATCTTCGGGAAATCCCAGAAGAAGTCAGAAACCGGAGTGACGAAGCTGAGTACTGCATTCAGAGCTGCAAATAAGTTTTCCAATAGCTTCACCCCTCATTTTTTTATTTACAGGGCTCCAGAAAGCCCTTCAGATTACTGCTGTGCGCCAGCTTCTTTGATAGCCAGAGCGAGCTTGTGAGCGAGGCCGTGCATCTTTTTCTTGGAAACGGAGCATACGGCAAGGCGGATGCCCTTCTTCAGCGGAACCATGAATACATGATCCTTTTCAAGGATGTCGCAGACAGCCTGGGAATTGGTGACAGGAATCGTGATGAAGAAACCGGAGATGTAAGGAACGAACTTCACTCCTTCTTTCTGTGCTTCTTCTACGAAAATAGCGGCTCTTTCCTGGATGAGCTTGTAGTACTTGGCTCTTTCAGCGTCGAGCTGTTTGATCTTTTCCGGATCCTGGCAGATGCGGATCATTGCATGCTGAGCTGCACTGTTGCAGTTGGACCATGTAGCACGGCTGCTGTACTGGTTGATATCGACGTATTCCTTGATGACGTCTTTGTCAGAGGAAATGCCGATCATAGCGCCCATGCGCTGGCCGTACATCGTGAAGCCCTTGGAAAGGGTGTATGCACAAACGACGAGGATGTTCTTCGGGAGTCCGCCGAATACCTTGAAGAATTCACGGCATTCTTCCTTTTCGCCGCTGTAGTCGAGGTATGCAACGTCAGCAATCAGGATGGCATTCTTTGTTTCATCCTTGGTTGCTTCCTTGAGGACATCGACAGCAGACTGCCATTCAGCCACGGACATGCAGTAGCCGGTCGGGTTGTTGGCAATGCCGTTCAGAATGATGACGATATTGTCCTGTTTCTTCAGGATATCTTCTACATTTTCCTTGAAGGAAGCGGCATTGAAATGGCCGTCGCTTGTCAGGAAGGAGAATGTGCGGACCTTGCGGTTGTTGTCGTCGATCAGGCTGTCATAAGCGCCCCAGTGCCAGTCAGTAATGAGCACTTCATCGCCTGGTTCGGAATAATTGTGCACGACATGGTGCAGGACGCCGGTGCCGCCAGGTGTTGCGCAGGCATCGATGTATCCTTCCGGACGGGACTTGCCGAAGCACTGATCGATACAATCCTTCAGGAATTCATCATAGCCCTTGATCGGAGCATATGCGCAGAATTCCGGCGGTGTCAGGTTCTTCAGTTCCTGCTTGACGACATCAAGAACGACGAGGCTTCCGTCTTCATCAAGAATGGATCCTACTGTGGCATTGGTGACGTTTTCCACGCCGATTTCCTTAGCCAGTGCGATCGCTCTGTTGTTAGCAGCAAAAATGTTGTCTTCTGCGCTCTTTCCTTTTGCATGTGGTGCAGCAATACTGTACATACTTACATCCTCCTCCTAAATAGCTAGTTGCCCGGTCAATGCATTTCCCCCATTTTAGCATGAGAAAACCGCCGCTTCAACGAAAACTGCGGATTTTCCCGCCTCCGGACGCAAAAAAGGCCGCGGCAAATACAATGCCGCGGACACCCTTGTCCATTTCTATGAAGTTACTTTTACATTATAAACCATCCGGCAAAAAAAGAAAACGGACTATAAGGCTCCATCGTCTTTTTCGGGAGATTTCTTGCTTTTTCTCAGGAAATCTGTATAATTCTGCTAAAATTTCATGGAACGCCTGTACCATACTTGATATCCATGGTATGATAGAGCCAAAACTATTTACCGGAGGAGTTTAAACATGTCCAAAGATCCGAACTTTACTGAAACGGACCTGTTTTCATTTGAAGCGGGCCCTGCGAAACTGAAAAAGTCCCGCAGCAAGAAGGCAGAAGGCGAATCGCCCAAGCCGCGCAGGACAAAGAAATCCATCCCCGCGCCCGCACCAGAGCCCGAGGAAGAAACAGCAGCGCCTGAAGGAGAAACAAAAGCCTCCTCCCTCTGGGCTGACAAATACTGGGAATTCGACATCACCCACCCGTCAGCCGAGATCAAGGACGCCATGAAATCCTCCATGGTCGAGGAAGGCTTCACGAAACGAGAAGCCAACCGCGTCTTCAAAGGACTCACCTTCAAGGAAAAAGTCTTCAACACGAAGCGCCAGGCGAAAGAATACCTGAAAACCATACCGACCACCTACGCCGTCAAGTACAAGATCGGCATCGAACCATCCCCGCAGATGATTTCCCTCGAAAGAAGGCTGAAGGAAAAGCAGGAACGCCTCGCTTCCTACTCCAAGGAGCAGAACGAGAAGAAATTCAGCGCAGACTTCATCACTTGCCCGCACTGCAAATCCCGCGTGAACACCTCCTTCATCCACCCGCCCGTCTGCCCCGTATGCGGAGAAGACATGCGCTCTGATACAGCCGTGAAAACCATCCACTCCCTCGAAGAAGCCGTCAAGGATCTTTCCAAGAGAAGTGAAGACGCTGCAAGAAAACACAACAGCAAATTCACCGGCGGAGAACGCTGGATCATAAGGACAATCAATCCAGTCAAAGAAGAAGAATAAAAAAGGAAACCGCTGCAGGAGAATGTGCCATCATTCTCCTGCAGCGGTTTTTGAGTGGTGCGCTTTCTTATACACCATACAACCGAGCTGCGATTAGCAAAATGAACCCCTTTCGGCGCATTCGCGCCACTTTCCCCTAACGGGGACAGCTAAACCTCGCTTTGCTCATACGAAAGGATATTTTCACCGGTTTCGCAGCTACCCTCCGCTACTGTGAGAGCGGCTATTATCGCCCGTATTTTTACGTTTTCCCTGCATGATAGGCAGCAGGGCATCCTTTATGGCCACTTATTGCGAATCGGTTGCATAGTTTATAATAATCTTCTTTATCTATTTTTGTAAAAGTACTACAATATAAGTAGATATCAACATGTTTTTATGAAAGCGAGGTGGGCAGAAATCTCAAAAAGAATAGGATTTTACGAAGCAAAATGCCCGCCGGCATGTGGTAAGAAAGACATTTAAATATTCAAAGGATTCATTTGAAAACACTTTTTTCCAGTGCTATAATGTGTAAGCGTGATTATTATTATAAACTAAATATAAAGTTATATATATGTTCAAGAAAATAATCAAGTATTCCCAAATCGGTATATAGTTCAATGAAGCTTTAGCTTTCAATGAAAACCGAGCACAGTATCATGAAAGGAAATGATTGGCTTTGTATCGAAACACGTATACTCTGCAGGACATTGCTGAACTTTCCGGATGCATCAAAGCATTCCAGGAAGCTCACCCAACTCCTGCACCCTATCTTTCCATCTCGATTTTCACACACTGGAATGATCCCGCGCTGATCCAGGCAATGACAGACGGGCTCTCAAAAGCATTTCCAAGAGCTGCTATCGCAGGGCTCACGACCGCAGGCGGCATAGAAGACGGACAAATGAATACGGGAAAGACCATCCTTTCATTCATGGCCTTTGACGAAAGTCCTGTCGAAGTGCTGCACTATAATATGAAAGACATGAGCATCAAAGATGCGGCTGAGAAGTGCTTTGAAGTCTGCAGAAACATGAAGGATCTTCGCGCAGTGGAAATCCCGGAAACCCAGCTCACGGGCAATGTAGAGCCCTTCCTGGACGCTATTTCAGCGCTCCCGCCATCCGTTGCAATCTTCGGCGGCGGCGCAGACACGGATGATCTCAATCAGCCATCCTATATCTTTGATAAAGAAGCCATCATGAATGAAGGATTCGTCATCATGCTCTTCAGAGGCACCGTCAAAGTCCTCACCCGTTCGGTACTCGGCTGGCAGCCGCTGGGCCGTCAGGTCACGATTACCGCCATGGACGGCAATATGGTCATCAAGGAACTCGACCATATTGCCGTCAACTTCTATGAGAAATATCTGAAAATCGACCCTTCCGTCGACTTCGACAAGAAGACACTGAGCTTTTCGCTCGTCGTCGAAAAAGACGGTGTCGAACTCGCCCGCCTTCCGATGAGCTGCCGCAAAGACGGCTCCCTCGTATTCAACATCGCCCTCCACGTTGGAGACAAGCTCCGCATGGCATACGGCGACCCGAATGAAATCATCAATGGCAGCCGCAGAGTCTTAGGCCGCATCCGCGACTTCGGACCGCAGGGCATGCTCCTCTTCTCCCGCGTCGTCAGAAGATACTATCTGAAAGACGACGTCAACCAGATCCTGAGCGCCTACGAAAGAATCACGCCTGCTGCCGGTGGTTACACCAGAGGTGAAATCGACCGCATCGAAGGCCACGTTTACACAATGAACATGAACCTTGTTTCCGCTGCCTTCCGTGAAGAAACGAAAGACCATAAGAGAACCATCGCAGACATCACCGGTGACCCGTCGCATATGGAAAACGACCCGGCACTGAACCTCGATGACTCCCTCTCCACCGTTCAGCGCCTTGCCTCCTTCATCACCGTCACATCCAAGGAACTGTCCGACGCCTACCAGAAGCTCGCCTTCGTAGCCGGCCACGACAGCCTGACGGACCTTTTGAACAGAGGCCGCATCGAGTGGGTCCTCCGCCACCTCATAGAAGACACCAACAAGACGCACCACACATTCTCAGCCATCATGATTGATATCGACTCCTTCAAGCATATCAACGACACCTATGGACACAGCGTCGGCGACGATGTACTCATCCGCCTTGCCGACATCATGAAAAGCGGCGTCCGCCCGACCGATTATGCCGGCCGCTGGGGCGGCGACGAATTCGTCATTCTCCTGCCGGACACGGACATCGACCAGTCCGAGAAAGTAGCTGACCGCATGAGAAAAAACTTCGCAGAAGCAGACATCCTGCCAGACGGCAAAGCCGTCACTGCAAGCTTCGGTGTCACCACCTCCTACGAAGGAGAAACACTCGAAAGCTTCTACAGAAGAATGGACAGCGCCCTCTACACCGCAAAAGGCGCAGGGAAGAACCAGGTCATCCTCCTTAGAAGTGAGAAATCTGCAAACAATTAATTGAATAGGAATTAGAAAGAGCAGTTCTGAAAAGGGCTGCTCCTTTTTTGTGAAAAGTATATTGCGTACTATGTAATTAATATAGTATAAATAAGGAAGAGTATCCGGAAAAAATTTAAATGTTAGAAAGGAGAAAATTATTGCTGACTTTACGCCCCTCAACAGAGAAATGAAAGAACGTGCCAAGGCGCAGAGGAAAACAATGACAGGTATGGAATCGAATCTTTGGTTCAGGTTCCTCAGGAAGCATCAGCCCCGCTTCAGAAGGAAATTTGTGATTGGAAATTATATTGCTGACTTCTACTGCTCTAAAGCAAAACTCATCATAGAAGTAGAGAACAAAAGCCGGCATTCCGATTTGGGCCTGTCATACGAAAAGTGGAATCAGCGGAAAAGCGAACTTCAGAGCAACGGTGTTCTCAGGTACTCTGAAGCTGATATCTTCTTCAATTTTAACGGTGTATGCAAACACATTGAAAGCATCACGAGTGAACGATTGAAAGAACTAGGCCACGAAGACCTCATTTCAGAATCACAGAAACAAATTCCAGAATAACAAAAAGGGGCTGTGACAAAATCCGTTAAAACGCTGCTTTTTTCTTTTCTCGAGCGAAGCGAGGTTTAAGGGTGTTGACCTTGCTCCGAAGGAGAAGGTCCGGTCGGAGACCGGGAATACAGTAGTTTTCGAGCGCAGCGAGGTTTTGAGGTTTTCAGATAGAGTCGATAAATACATTTGTTAGATAATCCTCTAATCAAATATACCCACTATACCCACGCAAAAAGGAGCTGCGGCAAAATGATTGCACATTTTGGCACAGCCCCTTTTATTTCACAGTTTTACTCAAGAACTGAATGGATTACCAGTTTCTGAATTTAGCCGGCGGATCATAGAGTCCGCCAGACCAGTCAACGAGGTCCTTCATGTTCTTAGCAGCCAGCAGATCTCTGGTTGCTTCAGCCGGGTTGACACCGAGGTCTTCCGGAAGTTTTACGATGCCTTCCTTGCGGAGTTTCTTGGTGATTTCCGGATCTTCGAGTTTGCCTACTTCTGTCTTGCCTGCTACAGCGCGGATAGCGTTCATTCTTTCTTCCATGTTGTGGCACTTGTGGAGGTAAGCGATACCTACTTCGGATACGATGTGGGTCAGGTCATCAGAGTAGATCATGATTGGTTCCAGATCCAGGTTTGCGTTCTTCTGCAGAGCTACAGCGTCAAGCTGTTCTACGAAGCCCGGGAAGCCTTTTTCGGAAACGGTGGTGATCATCTGAACAACCAGCTTCTTGCCGCGGTTTCTGTCGCCCATGAGTTCATAGCGGTTAGCTACTTCTTCGCCGGCTTTTTTCCAAGCTTCGGTTACATGACGACGGCCTTTAGCATCGCAGCCCATGTTCGGAGCGCCGCCGAAGCCTGCTACGTTGTTCTTTGTAGCGGTGGAGCTGTTGCCGAAGCGGTCGATCTGCATGGTGGAGCCGATGAACATATCAGCTGCATAGTGGCCAGCTGCCTGTGCGAATGCACGGTTGGAACGCATGGTGCCGTCCGGTCCGATAGCGAAGATGTCGGAACGAGCTTTGATGTATTCTTCCATACCTACTTCGGAACCGAAGGAGTAGATAGCCTGTGCCCAGCCAGTTTCGATAGCCGGAATCAGGGTCGGATGCGGATTCAGTACCCAGTGGGTGCAGATCTTGCCGCGCAGGCCGAGATTTTCAGCGAAGGTCGGGAGAATCAGTTCTACAGCAGCTGTATCGAAGCCTACGCCGTGGTTCAGAACCTTTACGCCGTATTCAGCATAGATGCCTTTGATAGCCATCATAGCTTTGAGGATACGTTCGTTGGTGATCTTTGCCGGGTCGCGGGTGAACAGCGGGTTCAGCATGTAAGGTGTCGGGCTTTCGATGACATAGTCAACCCAGTCAGCCGGGATATCGACTCTTGGCAGTTTGTCAACAATCTTGTTGACCTGGAAAATTACGATGCCCTGGTTGAATTTGGTTGCTTCAACGATAGCTGGTGTATCTTCAGTGGAGAAACCGGTGTAGATGTTGCCTTCAGCATCAGCTGCATCAGCGGTAACGAGGGAAACTCTCGGTACCAGGTCGATGAAGTAGCGGGAGTACATTTCCAGATAAGTATGGATAGCGCCGAGTTCTACGCCGCCGTTCTGTACCATCTGAGCCAGACGTTTGCCCTGGCTTCCTGCATATGCGAAATCAAGTTTGTGAGCGATGCCCTTTTCGAAAACATCGAGATGTTCCGGAATGGACAGGGTGGACTGGATCATATGAAGGTCATGAACCTTGGTCGGATCTACTTCGCAAAGCTGTTTTGCGAGGAAATCAGCCTGTTTCTGGTTATCGCCTTCGATATTGACTTTGTCGCCTGGACGGAGTACTGCTTCGAGGAGTTTTACGGTATCTTCAGCAGCTACGATCTTGCCTTTAGCGTATGCAGAACCATCTTTCAGTCTTGCAGCGGTGTCTTCGCCTCTGGTGTTCCAGTTTTTCGTGCTTGGTTTGATTTCTAACATCTTCTCAATCCTTTCTATACACAATAAACATAAAAACAAATGAATGACAGGTTTTTCATTGCTCCTGCCCCTTATTATTATAGTACAGCTCTTACGCCCGCGTCTGTAAAAGTTACGTCAGCCGGCGCATGAGTTAACCAAAGATCCGGCGCGGGAGCTGCGTCAGACCTCTGTTAAATCACATTGTTGGTTCGGATTAACCGAAGATCATCTGAGTCAGGAAATAGAATACAGATGGGAAGAGCAGGCAGCCGAGGCCGGTGTAGAATGTTGCTGTCATAGCTGCGTATGGAACGAGCTTCGGATCAACAGCAGCCATACCAGCAGCGGTGCCGGAAGTGGTGCCCATGATGCCGCCGAATGCCATAGCAGACTGCGGGTTGTCAAGGCCGAAAATCTTAGCAACGAACGGAGTTACGACCATAACGAGTACGGACTTAACAACGCCAGCTGCGATGGAAATAGCGATAACTTCAGAAGAAGCACCGAGTGCTGCGCCGGTAACAGGTCCTACAACGAATGTTGCAATGCCTGCGCCGATGGTTACCAGATCGATTGGATCAGTGTATCCCAGCGGATAAGCAACAGCGAAGCCTGCGAGCAGGCAGATGAATTCACCGATGAGCAGGGACAGAACGCCTCTTACACCGATTTTTTTGATTTCTTCCAGGTCAGCACCGAATGCGGTGGAAACGATGGCGAAATCTCTGAACATAGCGCCGCCTACGAGGCCCATGCCTGCGAAGAGCGGAACGTCAGCGATACCTTTGTGGCCTCCGGTCATTGCACCGCCGATATAAGCGAGAACCAGACCGAAGAAAATAGCGATAGCACTGCCGTGGATACGGCCATGAGTCAACTTCCCAATTTTGTAAGCGAAATACATGATGATACCAAGAAGCATAAACGAGAAGACCATGCCGTTTGAATTGAACAGTTTTGTTGCAATAGCTACAATATCCATGTTGTTACCTCCTTTTCTTTTCTAGAATTATTTCTTGTCTTCCGGTTTTGCTGCAGATACTTCTGCGGATGGCTGTTTCTTAGCCAGTACCGGAATCAGGAGGAAACCAACTGCTACTGCCAGAGCGCCGCCTGCGAGTGCGACTACGCCGCCGCTCAGTGCAGCTGCTACGTTCTGGATGGAGCTCATTGCTACGACGATCGGAATGTACATAGCGGACCAGAATTTGATACCCTGTTCTTCTGGTTCCTTCATGAGACCTTTCTTCTGTGCCCAGGTGGAGATGATGATCAGGAACAACATAGCGAAACCTACGCCGCCGATGTTAGCCTTGACCCCCAGAACAACGCCCAGCATGTCGCCGATCAGGTTGCCGACCATGAAGCAGCCTGCCAGAAGAGCAACACCATAAATAATCATGAAAATCCCTTCCTTTCTTTACTCGTACAGTTTTCTGTACATGGATTTACTCTATAACAGCCTTCTCTTCCCAGAAGGCTACGAGCCAGAATCAATTCACCCCTTTCGGGAAATCCGCCTCTCGCGCACCACCCGAAAGATTTGGTATAATGGTAGTAATATATGCGCATAAGACACAGATATTCCATTGAATTTCATCGGTTACAGTATATAGGAAATGTAAAGTCACTTCTCTATTTTTGCGATAAGATGCAAGTACAAAAGGGTAAGATGCAAGACGGGTAAGATGCAGATATTCGCAGATGAGATGCAATTATCCGTTAATTACATCATAGATAAAACACTTATAGAAAAATCTGCATTGACCGGAACTTCTTGAGAAAGTGGTTATTAATCCCATTTTGTAATACATACTGAATAATCTATGATTCTTTGCACATACATAAGGTATTAATTATAATATACTTATTCCCGGAGGCGGCCTTCATCGCACTTTTCGGGCAAAATACACCGCTTACTTGATTTAGCATTTTGAGGTGACAACATGGAACCTAATTGGATCATAGGGATCCAGCATGTCTGGTTTGGCATATCCTTATTCCTTCTGCTCCTTCTCCTCATCTGCCGCACCTCCTTCTTCAGGCAGGCCATCACGGCAAAGGAATTCACAAGGCAGCAAATAGGAATTTTCATCATACTATTCTCTGTCATAGGACTCTGCGGGACGTACTGGAACGTCAGAGCCGGAGGCGGGATCATCAATTTCAGAGCCGTCGGGATCATCCTCGGTGGCTTCGTCGGAGGACCGATCGTAGGGACGGCCGTCGGCACCATCGTCGGCATCCACCGCGCCTTCTTCATCAATACGGATTCCTCCTTCATCCACGGCGGACTCTCCATCATCCAGGGCATCGCGGCAGGATTCCTCTCCTACCGTCTGAAGCATCACTACCACAATCTCTGGTTCTGGTCCTTCCTCTATGCGTTCATCCTTGAATTCCTCTTCTGGATTTTCTTCGCCTTCCTCACCTGGCCGACGACCACGACATATCCGGTGAACTTCTTCCACCTGTCGCTTCCGGTTATCGCGACAAACACGATTGCCGTCAGCATCTTCTACCTGGCCATGGAATTCTTCATCCACCAGAGAGACTCCGAAAAGACACAGACGACAAAGAGCACCTTCAATGCCGTCATCACACTTTTCTCGACACTTCACGACGGATTCAAATCCTTCTCCGTCGCGCGCGTCACGGAAATCATGACGACATCGCTCCCCAGCCTCATCTGGGCCGCCATCTTATATAATGATCAGATTTATACAAGAACCAATTATAAAGACGACGCCGACAAGAACCAGGGCGATGCGGAAATCGCGATACTGAAACTGCAGCACTCGCTTCCTGACCTCCCTCACCTCATCACCCTTCCCGTCAAGTACAAGGGCAAAGTCGTCGGCTCCATCTTCGCCGCCAAATCCAAAGGAGACACCTTCACCAATACAGGCACCGAATTCCTTCACGGCATCTGCCACATCCTCGAATCCATCTACGAGTCCGAGAAACTGAAGGAAGAGGAAAACCTGCTGGCCGAAGCGGAAATCCGGGCCCTCCAAGCGCAGATCAATCCGCATTTCCTCTACAACACACTAAACACCATTTCCTACTACGTCCGAAGCGATCCGGAAACAGCCAGACGCCTCATCCAGTACCTGTCCGACTACTTCCGCCACAGCCTCAACAACCCGTCCAAGCTCATCCCCCTTTCTGAAGAGCTTCACGTCATCGAGTGCTACACGGAACTCGAAAGAGCCCGCTTCGGCGACCGTCTCCAGATCGAATACGACTTCCCGAAAGACAAGCTCGACGACATCATGGTCCCGCCCCTTCTCCTTCAGCCCCTCGTAGAAAACGCCGTCATCCACGGCATCTTCAAACGTCCTGAAGGCGGGCAGATCAAAGCAGGCCTCATCGAGCATGACGACCACTACAAGATCTACGTCTACGACACCGGCGTCGGCATCGCAAGAGCCAAGAGAAAGAGACTCCTCCGCGATCACAAACGCCGCGACCACATAGGACTCATCAACGTCCACCAGCGCCTCATCTCCCTCTTCGGAGAACGAAGCGGCCTCCACATCATCAGCCGCAAAGGAAGAGGCACCCTCGTCTTCACGAACATTCCGAAAGTCACCGCTGAAGAAGAAAAAGCAGCCGAACAGGCCGAAGCTGAAGAAAATGCAGCCATGAACCTTTCACCAAATCCCACAGTCTGAAACAGAAAAGGAGCCTTTGAACCATGCAAGACATACGCGTCCTGGTAGCCGATGACGAAATCCCTGCCAGAGGAGAACTGAAATACGAACTCGCGACCATTCCCGGCGTCCAGATCGTCGGAGAATGCAAGAACGGAAAAGAAGTCCTCGACTTCCTGAACGTCCACCCGAACGTAGACATCCTCTTCCTTGACATCGAAATGCCCTTCATGAACGGCCTCGAATGCGCCAAGGAAATCCAGAGAAGAGACTATCCCGTCAAAATCGTCTTCGCCACAGGCTACAGCCAGTTCGCCGTCCAGGCCTTCGATCTCGAAGCCTTCGACTACATCCTGAAACCCTACGATGAAAAACGCATCCAGAGAACCATCAAAAGATACGCAGACAGCCTCGAACTCCGCGAAAACCACCGCTCCCCGGGAGAAATCATCAACACCTCCCAGCGCATCTCCCTTCAGACCAAGGACAAGACAGTCATGATCTCCCCCGCACAGGAAATCATCATCATCTCCACAGAAAAATCCGACCGCTCCCTCTTCTACACCACCAGCGGCATCATAGAATCCAGGATGGCCCTAAGAGACGCCGAACAGCTCCTCGCGCCCCACGGCTTCTTCCGCACCCACAAAGGCTACATCGTAAACCTTGCCATGATCCAGGAACTAGAAAGCCAGGACAACGGCACCCTCCTCCTCACCATGAACTACTTCCCCAAGGAAAAAGTTCCGGTATCCAGACACTACATCAAAGACTTCAAAAACACGCTGCATATATCTTAAAAAAATACAGAAAAGGAAACCCCTCCGGCCGAAAGCCGGAGGGGTTTTTGGATTAGGAAATGTATTGCTTCTGACACGCCTTTTCTTGTATAAATAAGAAAGAATATTCACGGAAATTTGGCAGGAAAGGAGCTTCTCATGAAAGAACACATGCCGCTAAGCAATCAAATGAAAGACCGTTCGAGAGCACTTAGAAACAACATGACAAGGCAGGAGTCCAAGCTGTGGTATGAATTCCTGAAATTCTATCGTCCACACTTCAGAAGGCAATACATAATCGGGCAATTTATCGCTGACTTCTACTGTCCAAAAGCGAAACTCATCATCGAACTCGACGGATCCCAGCACTACTCAGATTTCGGACTGAAATACGACCAGTGGCGCACCAAAAAACTGAAAATCCAAAACAACTGCGTCCTGCGTTATACCAATTGGGATTTGGTTAAATACTTTGACTCCGTATGCGACCAAATCGACTACATTACCATTGAACGTCTGAAAGAACTAGGCCACGAAGACCTCGTTCCGAAGGAAATATGAAAACAAGGGAAACTGCATCTCTTTTAAAAACCATAAAACCAGCCTGCGGCTGAGAAACTGCACCTCCTCAGTCGACTCCGTCGCCAGCTCCCCCGTGGGGAAGCCTAAAGCATGACAATCCCGATGTACCAGTTGAGCATCAAATGAGAATATCGGCAAGCGGGCCAACCGAAAGTTGCCCACACAGCGGGAGGCCGCACCGTTAGACGACGAAAACTGAAGTTCCACGCGGCAAGGCCGCGGTTGTATGGTTTTGAAGGGAACATCCTCGCAAAATATGGGAATACCGGCAAGCGGACTAGCCAAAAGCTGCCTCCACGGAGGAAGTGGCGCCGTTAGGCGACGAAAGAGGTGAAGTTTCCTCGCGGCCTTGCCGCGGTTGTACGGTTTTGTGGGAAGGATTCCCACACGAAAAGGAGGGCCTCGATGGCTCTCCTTTTCGTATTTCGTATTTCTTATTTCTTATTCCTTATTCTTCCCTATTTCATTCCCCCAGTACTGCTTCAACGGCTTCCTTGCAGAGTGCGACGCCTTTGTCAAGGTCTTCTCTGGAGATGTTGAGCGGCGGGTTGAAGTAGATGACGTCACCCATCGGACGGAGGACGAGGCCTTTGGCCATGGCTTTACGGAAGACATGCCAGCCGATTCTCTTTTCAGCCGGGAAGGCTTTCTTTGTGGCCGGGTCTTCTACGAGTTCGATGGCGTTGATGAGGCCGATGTAGCGGATTTCGCCTACGTTCTTATGATGGCCGAGGGCTTTCATGAGTTCTTGGTGGAGGTACTTGCCGTCTTCGTTGACTTTGTTTAGGATGTGATCGCGTTTCATGATTTTCAGGACTTCGAGGGCGATGGCGCAGCCCATCGGGTTGCCTGCGTAGGTGTGGCTGTGGACGAAGGCTTTGTGAGTGCCGTAGTCGTCGTAGAAGGCGTCATAGACTTTGTCGGTGGTGACGGTGATGGACATCGGCATGTAGCCTGCAGTGAGGCCTTTGGATGTACAGAGGATGTCCGGGCTGACGCCTGCGTGTTCGATGGCAAAGAGTTTGCCTGTGCGGCCAAATCCGGCTGCGATTTCGTCGTCGATGAGGAGCACGCCGTACTTGTCACAGAGTGCACGGAGTTTTGTCAGGTAGGCCGGCGGGTACATTCTCATGCCGGCAGCGCCCTGGAGGACTGGCTCTACGATGCAGGCTGCGGTTTCCTTGCCGAATTTCTCGAAGGCTTCTTCTGCGCTTTCGAAGCATTCGATATTACATGTCTCTCTTGTCTTGCCGTACGGGCAGCGGTAGCAGTCAAGGCCTTTGAAATGGATATTGTCCATGAGGAGCGGATGGAAAATGCCTGCGTAGTCGTCCATGGAGCCGACGGAAAGGGCGCCGATGGTTTCACCGTGGTAGGAGGAATCCAGGCACATGAATTTCTGTCTTTCCGGATGGCCGGTCTGGTTGTGATACTGGTATGCCATCTTCATGGCCGCTTCGACAGCAGAGGAACCATTGTCGTGATAGGTGAATTTTGTGAGTCCCTTCGGCAGGAGCTCAGCAAGTTCGCGGGAGAGCTCGATAGCCGGCTTGTGGGAGAAGTTCGTGAAGATGACGTGTTCGAGTGTGTTGATCTGACGCTTCAGCGCTTCGTTGATTTCCGGATTGCAGTGGCCGAGGAGGTTGCACCACCAGGAGGAAATGATGTCGAGGTAAGGCTTGTCTTCGGTGTCATAGAGGTAGACGCCCTTGGCATGGTCGATGACGACCGGAGGAAATACTTCGTTGTCTTTCATCTGCATGGCGGGATGCCAGATATATTTTTTGTCTTCTGCCTGCCAGTCAATTTTTTTAGTCATTGGATTCTCCTTTTCCTTTTCATAAGCGGTGTACGGCCGCCGGAATATTTACGCTTCGTCGAAGCAGTCTGCCAGTACTTTCGGATCGCAGGTGAGGATCTCGTCCCCTCTCTTGACCTTGGCAATGACAGGAACGCCGGACATTTCTTCAATCATCTTGATATTGTCCTCTTCCATCACGCCGCCCTTCCAGTTATTGAGGATGACGCCCTTCACCGGGATGCCGCGCGCTCTGGTGTATTCGATCGTCGTGACGACATGGTTGATCGTGCCAAGGCCGGCGTCTGCAATGACGAGGACCGGAAGCTTCAGCATCCTGATGATGTCTGTCAGGTCGATCTTTGCTTTTTCATCGCGGCGGATCGGGCATGCAATGCCGCCGGATCCTTCCATGACGACGTAGGGAAATTTCTCCGTCACGCGTTTCCATGCTTTCTCGACGACAGGAAGCTCGACCGGATTTCCTTCCATCTGTGCTGCCAGATGCGGAGAAACGGCATGCTGGTAGAGATAGGAAAGAATCATGTTTTCCGGTTCATTGATGTCCGCGAACTTGTTGACGAAGCCCGCATCCGACGCAGCGACCGTGGGTGCTCCGCTGATGGCCGCCTTGTAGTAGCCTGCGTCATAGCCCGACTTTCTCAGCGTCTTGACGATCAGCGCCGTCACATACGTCTTGCCGATATCCGTGTCCGTTCCTGTAATAAAAAGTCCTTTGCTCATTTCATGCTCCTTCTTTCGTTGAAATTACCGGATGAAATCCCCGGCTGCTCTTTCGAGACGCCTTGCCATGACAGCCGCCAGAAGGCAGAGACAAATGTCCCCCGGCACCGCCAGAATGAAGCAATACAGCACGACCGGCCAGATGCCGATCGGTGTTCCAAGGTAGAAATTATTGATGATGTAGACATACACCATGCCGAAAAGATAGACGACCAGAAGCCCGGAAAGGTTTGCCAGAAGAATCTGTCCAAACGATTTCCCGCCCGTGATCTCGCGGATCCTGCCCGTCACCCAGGCGCCCGCGATGAATCCGATGAGGTAGCCGAACGTTGGCTGGAAGATGTAAGAAGGACCGCCTCCTTCCGTGAAGACCGGCACGCCTGAAAGGCCCAGAAGGACGTACAGCCCGACGGAAAGCGCGCCTCTCCTGCTCCCCAGGATCAGCCCTGCCAGCGTCGTGAAGAGAAGCTGCAGCGTGAAGGGACAAACCGGAACCGGTATGCGGATGAATGCGCCGATTGCCGTCAGCGCCGTGAACAGGCCGAAGAGCACGATTTCCTTCGTCCTGCCCTGTTCTGCTGTCATGTTCTTTACCATCCTGCCTCCAATTGTTCTTCGTCTAAAATAAATCGGTTAACAACATATTTATGATATAACAACTGTATTCCCGTTTCAACGTTTACAATTCATTTTTAGCAATAGAAAATTGGGCTGTGACAAAATCCGTTAAAACTCTGCTTTCCCTTTTCTCGAGCGAAGCGAGGTTTGAGGGTGTTAACCTTGCTCCGAAAGGAGAAGTCCTGCTACCAAAAAGCAAGTGCCAATTTCATTTTTTTTGCAACTTTTTTCTAAATCCGGCGTTTTCTCTTTGTCTACTTAATTTTGGGCAGCACAAAAAGACCGATCTTTCCCTCGGTTTTTTCGCGCTTTTCTTTAGTTAAATCTTGCTAGTTCATTGAGCTTAGGCGGTGGCTTTAGTTTTAGCTTTGGTTTTGGATTTGGTTTTAGCCTTGGCTCTTTCTGCAAGCGCCATATTATCGTATAACTCTTTTATTCGTGCATATATTATCCGTAAGAATTTGTTTAAAGCTGCGATCTTTGCTACTTTTCGGGGCTTTCCCTCGGCTTCTTTCTTGAGCATATAATCATAAACTTCAGGATTTTTTCTGACCTTTTCCC
>OHAG01000256.1_pt1 | contig 46112 bp, 38 predicted proteins | sample 1577081 | NCBI WGS metagenome assembly OHAG01 (sample SAMEA3541513, study PRJEB24748) | human gut metagenome | biome: human gut; feature: human-associated habitat; material: faeces | place: China | collected 2012
CTGCGGTTGTATTATTTTTCTACCGGTTAAATAAAAAACGTTATAACGAGATTGTAGAGGAACTAAAAAATGGAAGAAAAAGTTGATATCGTGGCATTGGGAGAGTTGCTTCCTATGATCCAAATTATCGCTCGTCTCTTTGGAAGAGCAAAGAGTATGCAGTGAAAAAAATGAGATCTGTCATAGAATTGGTAGATGTTATGAAGGTATCAGATGAAGAGAGTACTCTGTTGACAGAGGCGAAAAGTTATGAGCAGGCTACAGATCAACTCCTTGCCATGGGACCAAAGCTGGTTGCCATTACATTGTGAGAACAGAACGTTCTTATGGCAACAAAAAGCAGAAAAGAAATCATCAAAGCATTTCAGACACATGCGGTCGACACGACTGGGGCAGGTGATTCATTCTGGGGAGGCGTATTATGCAGTATCCTTTCTATGAATAAGAATGTTGAAAAAATGGAATGGGAAGAGTATTGGAGAGGGAGATGCCAAAGCATCCAATCTTGATATGTTCTCTCTTGAGATGTTTGAGAACATTGCTTTTATCATGGCCAAGCATGCAGATTCAACGATTCCAGATACACCGGAAGAATGGCTGGATGAGTTCAATACGTTTTCCATTTATCAGATTCTGCCACAGCTTATAGAACTGTGGGGATTGAATGTTAAAACAGAGGTGGAGGATAAAAAAAACTTCGTCCAACAGAGCGCGAAATGACAACACCATTGTTTCTGCTCCGCTGTGTGCAGTTAGGCCTTTCGATGAATGATCTTGCCCAGGTATCAATTGGCCTAATCAATGACATGTACAGTGAGAGCAGAAACGATGATTATAAGTATGCAGATCTTGCTACACAGGAAGATTTCGACCGCTTTTGATTGAGAAGTAGATCATATTTTGATATAATTTTCTATGAAAATGTTGTCAGAAGATAATTTTGAGGTAATCAAAAATGGGAGATTATTCAGATACGATTTATAAATTTGTTAATTCTATAATGAATGTAAAAGATGATTTGGAAAATTTTCAAGAATCATTGAGTGATTTTATTAGTGAGAATCAGATACTTCTCCAAAACATCTTGTCAGGTAAGGAAGTAATGGTCTCAGATTTTTTAGGCTTATGTGATGAAAGAATATATAATATGGATAGTAAACAGAACGATATCAAGTATATGAAGCGTTTGGATTTTGCTGGTTTGTATTATATTAAGAATATTACAAAGAAAAAATGTTACGTGGGTCGAGCTGATAATGTCTATAAAAAGGTTGAAAGACACTTTAAAGGACATGAAAATCAGGAAATCTTTAATGACTTTAATGAGAATAATATATTTGTGGTCTGTTTCATAAAATATGAGAAAGAAGCATATGGTAGTTTTGAAGAATTCATAGCAGATAAGATAGAACAGCTGCAACCAAGGTTGATAGGGTATCAATATTTTGGTATAAAGATAAGTAAAATAAAGAAACAAAAATCTGCTGTAAATGGTAGCTCTAGAGAAAGATTTGTTGATAAAATCTCTAACAAAGCAGTTAATGTCAAGGATGCTGAATCAGACTTGAAAATAGTTGACGAAAATAAATTTTGGAAAAAAAGGATAAAGGCATTGGTACTTCACAGAAAAAAGATTTCTCTGGAGTATGGGATTGAGTCATTAAAGGGAAATTATGTATCAGTACTCAATAAACTTAAAGAGAATGGATTTAATAACATTAAGATCATTCCATTAAAAGACATTTACATTGATAGCAATTATGTAGTGGATGAAGTTGACAGTGTAACGATTAATAATAACGAATCATTTGTTCAAGGAGATATGTTTTCATATGATGTCGACATAAAAGTCAAATATCATTCAAAGAAAGAGTTGGAATTTCCATATACTCCTAGGTCTGTCAAAAAACAAAATTGTGGTGAGCTATTTGATAAGTTGCATGAAATCGGTTTTACTGAAATAAAGACTATGCCTATCAAGGATTTGACGGTGGGCTGGATTGTTAAAAATGATTCTATAGAAAAGATAAAGATTAATCACAGCGAAAATTTTAAGAAAGATGATACTTTTTTCTATGATGTTCCAATTGTTATTTATTACCATACCTTTAAATAACAGAGACAGATATTTAGATATGAATTAGAGTAGTAAGCGTAACTGACATTTAATAATTGATTACCATTAACGTTATATTTTATCAGGGATTCCGTAACTCTGCGTGTCGAAAAATGACGAAAAAAGTCCGAGAAAACGGACACTAATCATTGAAATGATGAGACGGTTTCGTTATACTTCAGATAAATAATAAATGGGAGGAAACGGAAATGGGGAACAAAGAAAAAGTATATGAATTGGTTTGCGGTTATATCAGTGAGGCAGAAGATTATACCGTTGCTGGAGTTGAAGTACAGGATGAATTTCTGGAAGGACATCCTTGTGAAAATTTGTATGAAGAAATTTATGAGCGAAAGAAAAGAATTTGTGATAAACTAGGAGTAGAAGAAGATAAGGACCTGGAATTTTTAATCGACCTGATGGATGACATCACGAAAAATGTATCTATGAAAATGTATGAGTATGGTGTATTGATAGGGGCTGATGAGTTTTAGATTAATAAATCGGAGATGAATAACAAAAGCTGAAATATTGAAGCCGCTGGATACAATGGCAGGGGTAAAAGATAACTATCAGTCGAAATAATAGACGAGGTTATTTTCTGCGAGGTGAAATGTACGGGGTGCTAGCGCAGGGGAGAGGCGCATCATTTATTTTAAATGAAGGGAGTGGGTTCGATTCCCACAGCTCCATCAAGGGCACTCAACTTAAAAAGCGAGGTTAAAAGTATGAAAAAGAAAAGAAATATTCTAAAAAAAGTATTATTGATTTGTTGTATGGTAGGACTTCTTTTTACTTTGACATGTTATGAGAATTATTCTGAGGTATCTGCGGCATCAAAGTGTTCATACAAAATTGTTAACAAAAGACAAGTAAAAAAGTATAAAGACCATAAGGCAGAATATCTCTATCAGCTTCCGCAATTGAAGGGGAAGAGCGCTGCTATAAAGAAAATTAACAAATCAATAATGACTGATTATAAGAACACATTTGAATATAAAAAAAATTTGTTTAATTATTTTGAGGGTTTAAAAAAATCATCATATACTTACATTTTTTATCTAAATAAATGTAAAGTTACATATAATCAAAATGGATATGTTAGTTTTAAATTTACAAGTAACTGGTATGCCGGAGGGATTGGTGAGACAAAGGAATACGGTCTAACCTATCGATTAAGAGATGGTAAGAAAATGACAGTTCAAGATGTGGTTTATGGAAAGAAATCTTCTATTAAGAAAAATATCGCTAAGGCTTATGCAAGAAAAATCTCAAAAGAAGGATACAAATATATTATGAAAAAGAAATACTCAGACATTGATTTTTATGTCAAACCGGGGAAGAAAGTATTTGTATGTTTTGGTCCATATCAGCCTATGGGAGGACATGGATGTTCAGTAATTGTTATGAAGGGTAAAATCTAATCTACTATGGAATGCCTGTTCCGCTACTGCGGAACGGCCATTCCATTTTGTGGTATTATTCAGCTTTTATCTCTCCATCATACTGATAGACTCAATTCCGACACTTCCGCCGCGGACAACTTCGATATGCTTGAACTCTTCTTTGATAAGCTTGATGACCGCGTCATTTTTGGTTGCGGTCTGGACGAATTCCAGAAGGAGGCTGTCTTTTCCATAGTCGATGACACGTGCTTTGAAAGTCTCAGCAATCTGGAAAAGTTCTACTTTATCTTCCGGGGAGCAGCCCTTTACCTTGATGTAAAGGATCTCCTTCATTCGAACGAACACGTCTGTAAAATCAATAACCTTGATCACCTCGATCATACGGTTCAGCTGTTTTTTGATCTGCTCAAAGGTTTCATCATCGCTGACTGTGGCGATGGTCATTCTGGAAACTGTTGGGTCCTCCGTGGTTCCAACTGTAAGACTGTCCAGGTTATAGGACTTTCCGGAGAAAAGACCGGAAATCTTGGAAAGAACACCGACCTGGTTTTCAACGTAGAGAGAGATCCATCTTTTTTTCATTCCTTTATCCATCATTCATTCCTCCTAACAATCCATGATCAGATCAGCCAGGGTGCCGCCCGGCTTGACCATCGGGTAAACCATTTCCTCCGGATCAATGATAAATTCGATGATCGTAGGAGTTTTTGTATTCTTCTTAGCCTCTTCGAAAGCAGCCGCAATCTGATCCTTCTCAGTTACGCGGATACCCTTTGCCCCATAGCTCTCTGCGAGACGGATAAAATCCGGTGTGTATTCCGGATATTCCTGACCGTCTGTGCGGCGGGAGAGTGCACCGGCCTTCAGGTTTGTCATAGCGTAACGTTTTCCGTAGAAAAGCTTCTGCCACTGGCGGACCATTCCGAGATATTCATTATTAAAGATACAGCAGATGATCGGAAGCTCCTCCAGAACTGCGGTAGCCAGCTCCTGAATGTTCATCTGCATGCCGCCGTCACCGGAAACGGAGATGACCGGTGTATCCGGATTACCGATCTTGGCACCGATAGCACCTGGAAGGCCGTAACCCATGGTTCCAAGTCCGCCGGACATGATCAGCTGACGGTTCTCGGTGATGTCTGCATACTGGCTCACCAGCATCTGATGCTGACCTACATCGGTAACAAGAATGGCCTTGTCAAACTGGCGGTTGATCTCGCCGATGATATCCAGCGGTCCCATAATACCACGGTCTTTCATGGTAAGAGGATGCTCTTCCTTCCATTCCTGGATCTGCTTCAGCCATTTGCCGGTATTGCAGTCCTGTACATATTCATTCATTTTTGTTATTGCCTCTTTTGCATCGGCAACGATGGGGATGTCTACATGGATATTTCTGGAAATGGAAGCGGTGTCAATATCGATGTGGACGATCTGTGCATGTGGGGCAAATTCATGGAGCTTGCCTGTGATACGGTCGTTAAAACGGGTTCCGATGGAAAACAGAAGATCGCATTCATTCACTGCCATATTTGCGGCATAAGCGCCGTGCATACCGAGATTTCCGATAAACAGAGGGTTCTTTGTGGAAATGGCGCCACGTCCCATAACGGTTGTGACAACCGGGATCTGAGTTTTCTCAACAACCTGGGTAAAAATCTCCTGCGCGCGGGAAATGATCACACCGCCGCCAGCAAGAAACAGAGGTTTTTTGGCCTTCTGAAGCATTTTGAGGGCACGCTTCAGCTGTCCGATATGCACGCTGGTGTTAGGCTTGTAGCCACGGATATTGACGGTCTTCGGATACTCAGCACTTCCCAGCTCGGCCATTACATCCTTTGGAAGGTCGATGAGAACCGGACCTGGGCGTCCGGTGCGTGCGATATAGAAGGCTTCTTTGATGATACGTCCAAGATCCTCACGGTTGCGGACGGTAACACCGTATTTTGTGATGCTTCTGGTGATCCCGACAATATCAACCTCCTGGAACGCATCGTTTCCGATGAGGTGACGGGCAACCTGTCCGGTAAAGCATACAAGCGGAACGCTGTCATAGTTGGCAGTTGCGAGACCTGTAACAAGGTTGGTAGCTCCGGGACCGCTGGTAACGAGACATACGCCAACCTTTCCGGTAGTTCTGGCATAGGCATCTGCTTCGTGTACAAGGGCCTGCTCGTGACGTGGCAGGATGATGTCAATGCCGCTCTGTTTATATAATTCATCGCTGATATCGATGGTGCAGGCACCAGGATAGCCGAACAGAACATCAACGCCTTCTTCTTTTAAGGCTTTTACAAGCAATTTGTTTCCGGAAATCTGTTTCATGAATTGGTTCCCTCCTTTGATGATGTGAAAAGTTAAGCAGATAAGGGCTGCCGCGAGAAATTTTTCCAATAAAAAAGTCCCGGCATATCGGATAAAATATGCTCAGGACGGATGATTCCGCGGTACCACCTGTTTTCAGAGGTAAAACTCTGCTCTCTGCCAGTACAAAATTATACTGCCTCCCTGTAACGTGGGAATGACGATGAAGCCTACTGCATGAAGATCCATGGTTCAGTCCACTGCTCGAGGGCTACTTCCACAGTTCAGTCACGAAGATTCTCACCGGCCATCTTCTCTCTGTGCATCCGGAGACTGTGTACTACTCCCTGTCATTGCATTTAGTAAATATGGATAAAAATTTTCTATCATTATAATATAAAATATCGGAACTGTCAATCAAAAATCCTGATGGCTCAACGGGTGAGCCGGGGATTACGATAACAGTTCCGATATGGATGATATTAAGTATTAAATATTTTTTCGGTACATCAGCTGTTTCTTGTTACGGAGCTGGAGCCTGCTTACTCAGGATTCGGTATTATCCAGTGTTTCAGGATCTTTTTCCGGAAGGTAGACATGCACTTTCTCGATACGGTTTTTATCCAGCTTTTCTACGATCAGACGGATTCCGTCCTCTGTGATCACTTCGTCACCAGCAACAGGCAGACGATCCAGATGTTCGATGATAAATCCACCCAGGGAATCATAATCCTCGGAATCCAGTTCCGTATCCAGATGATCATTTACGTCATCCAGATGCATGGAACCTTCGATGATATATTCCCGGTCGGAAATCTTCTGGACAAGCTCGTCCTCTTTCTCATCGTATTCGTCATGGATCTCACCCACGATCTCCTCCAGGATATCCTCCAGTGTGATCAGTCCGGCCATATCACCGTATTCATCCAGTACAATGGCAATGTTGAAGGTGGAGTCCTTCATTTCCACAAGAAGATCGGAAATGCTTTTTGTTTCGTAAGTGAAATGCGGCTTTCGGAGGAAATGATCGATAACAAATTCCTCATTTTTGTCGTAAAGAAGAAGATCCTTCATGTTGATGATTCCCACAATGTTGTTCTGGCTGTCCTTATAAACCGGCAGACGTGTGAACTTATCCTCGCGGAAAATATCGATCAGCTCATCATAGGTGGATTCCACATCTGCAAAGGTAACATGTACTCTTGGAACCATGATATCCTTGGCTGTGGCATCTCCAAGGTCAAACACATTGTAGATCATTTCTTTCTCGTCGGATTCGATGACACCGTCCTCGTGGCTGACGTCCACGATGGTACGAAGCTCCTCCTCGGTCATGGCCTTGTCGGCTGCATCCGGATCCACACGCATCAGGCGCATCACACCTCTTGAAAAGAGATTGATGATAAAGATCACCGGTGTCATGATGGTCATAAGAAATTTAAAGACCGGGATATAGCGGAGGGTGATCTTTTCTGAGTTAATGGTTGCGTAGTTCTTGGGGGTGATCTCGCCGAAGATCAGGATCAGAACTGTCAGGATCACCGTTACGATGCTGACCATATATCCGCCAAAGCTGTATGCAAGTGTGGTTGCAAGGGAAGAAGCCGAAATGTTCACAATGTTGTTTCCGATGAGAATCGCACTGAGAAGCTTGGGAGTCTGGTTCTCCAGGATATCGAGAGCCATGGCTGCACGCTTGTTTCCCTCGTCTGCAAGAGAGCGGAGACGGATCTTGTTTACCGACATCAGCGCGGTTTCGTTAGATGAGAAAAAGGCTGACAATGCCAGCAGAATAAGTAATATGATTATCTGGTAAGTGTCGCTGGGGTCCACTTTCAATATTCACTCCTTTAAAAATAAGATTATTTGGTTAAAAATATACAGATACTCCCACATTATATACGTTTTACTGGATTTTGGCAAGAGCCGGACCGGTACAGCGCATATAGATATATGGAAAAAATACGAAAATAAGTCTGCTTCTTGACAAAAGAGTAAGTTCAGACTAACATATATGTATATTCATATATAAAGAAGAACTGTATAGGAATGGAAGGAGAGGTTTATGTTTCTGGAGATAAAAGGAATCAAAAAATCCTTCGGGGCAGGAGAGAGCCATGTAGATGTTCTGAAGGGGATCGATCTTGAGATTGAAAAGGGAGAATTTTGTGTGCTTCTGGGGCCGTCCGGTTCCGGGAAATCCACGCTGCTAAACATTATTGGCGGCATTGACGGAGCGGATGCAGGAAGCATTACCATTCAGGGAGAACAGCTGGAGGATATGAATGAAAAGAAGCTTTCCCTCTACCGCAGAAAACATCTGGGATATATTTTTCAGATGTATAATCTGATCCCCAATCTGACTGTGAGGGAGAATATTGAAGTTGGTGCTTATTTAAGTGACAGACCGCTGGATGTGGATGAACTGCTGGAGACACTGGGACTTTATGAACATCAGCGGAAGCTTCCGAACCAGCTTTCGGGAGGTCAGCAGCAGAGAACTGCTATTGGACGTGCCATTGTAAAAAATCCGGATATCCTGCTTTGTGATGAGCCTACCGGCGCTCTGGACTACAACACCTCCAAGGAAATCCTGAAGCTGATCGAAACAGTCAATCACAAATACGGAAATACTATAGTCATGGTTACTCATAACGATGCCATCAAGGATATGGCAGACCGTGTGGTAAAGCTTCGTGACGGGATGATCCGCAGAAACTATCAGAATGAGCAGAAGATTCCGGCTGCTGACCTGGAATGGTAAGGGGGCATTATGAAGAATCCTTTACGTAAACGTATCCCTAGGGAACTGAAGGGGGAATTTGGAAAATATCTGGTGGTTTTCCTGCTGATGGTACTGACCATCGGGTTTGTGTCCGGCTTTCTGGTAGCCGATGGAAGCATGCTGAAGGCTTATAATGAGAGCTTTGATAAATATAACATCGAAAACGGAAATTTCCGTACTGCGGAAAAGATTTACAGTTCTCAGTGGAAGGATATTGAAGCTGCCGGTGTTAAGCTTTATGAGAACTACTATATAGAAGAAGATCTGGATAACGGAAGCACCATGCGTTTTTTTAAAAACCGTGAGAAGGTGAATAAGGTCTGCCTGATGAAGGGAGAAATGCCGTCAGGGCAGGGCGAGATCGCCATTGACCGTATGTATGCGGATAACAACAGTCTTAAGGTAGGAGATACCCTGATCAGAGGTGAAAAATCCTGGAAGATCACAGGTCTGGTGGCACTTTCGGATTACAGTGCCCTGTTTCAGAATAATAATGATTCCATGTTTGATTCTGTAAAGTTTGGTGTGGCGATCGTAACTCCGGAGGAATTTGAAAACCTGGATCAGGAAAAGCTCCGGTACAATTATGCATGGATATATGATCATCAGCCAAAGAACGAAAAAGAGGAGAAGAAGGTTTCCGAAAATCTCATGGAAGACATTGGCAAAGCGGTAGCTCTGGAAAACTTTGTCCCACGTTATCTTAACCAGGCGATCATTTTCACCGGTGATGATATGGGCGGAGACAGGGCAATGGTCATCACGCTTCTTTATATTGTGATCGTGATCATGGCTTTTGTGTTTGGAATTACCATCAGCAATACGATCCGAAAGGAAGCCGGTGTTATCGGTACGTTACGTGCATCCGGTTATACCAGACGGGAGCTGATCCTTCATTATATGACGCTTCCGGTTCTGGTCACGCTGGCCGGTGCCCTGATCGGAAATATTCTTGGATATACCGTATTTAAGGGTGTATGTGCAGACATGTATTACGGGAGCTATAGTCTGCCGACTTATGTGACTGTATGGAATGCAGATGCGTTTCTTCTGACAACTGTAGTTCCGGTCATCATTATGATACTGATCGATCATGCGGTGCTTAGGTACCGCCTGCAGCTTTCGCCTCTGAAGTTTCTGCGAAGGGATTTTTCTGGTAAAAAACAGAAACGTGCAGTGTATTTAAGCCCGAAGATAGGAATTTTTTCCAGGTTTCGCCTCCGGGTGATCTTTCAGAATGTCAGCAGTTATCTGGTGCTGTTTGTGGGAGTTGTTTTTGCCAATCTGCTGCTGTTTTTCGGAATGCTTCTTCCGTCTGCGCTGGATCATTATCAGCTTGAGATCCAGGAAAATATGCTGGCGAAATATCAGTACATGCTTTCGGTTCCGGCAAGTGCCTATTCAGGAAATAAAGCGGATGCCATGAGTTCTCTTATGGAATATTATATGGATACCAGAACGGATAATAAGGATGCGGAAAAATTTTCTGCATATTCCCTGAATACCATGCCTGGTAAATATAAAAGTGAGGAGATCACTCTTTATGGTGTGGAGCCGGATAGCAAGTATATCCGTGCAGATCTTTCGGGAGAGGGTGTTTATATTTCCAGTGCTTATGCAGATAAATTCCGGATCAAGGAGGGCGATACCATAACTTTGAAGGAAAAATACGAGAAGGATGAGTATTCCTTTAAAGTAGATGGAATCTATGATTATGCGGCAAGCCTCTGTGTATTTATGGAAAGAGATAAACTGAATGAGGTGTTTGATCTTGGAGATGATTATTTTGGAGGATATTTCTCTGATACAGAGATCAGGGATATCCCTTCAAAATATATCGGCTCTGTCATTGATCTGGAAGCTCTTACAAAAATATCCAGGCAGCTGGATGTCTCCATGGGAGATATGATGGGAATGATGTATGGATTTTCCGTGATCATTTTCCTGGTGGTGATCTATCTGCTTTCCAAGGTCATCATCGAAAAAAATGCCCAGTCGATTTCCATGACCAAGATCCTGGGCTATACAAATGGTGAGATCAGCCGTTTGTATATACTTTCCACATCATTTGTGGTGGTGTTCTGCCTGCTGTTAAGCCTTCCGGTTGAACGGCAGATCATGGAAGTGCTGTTCCGCGAGATGATGCTTTCCAGTATTTCGGGATGGATCACCATGTGGGTGGATCCCATGATCTATGTGAAAATGACAGCGATCGGAATCGCAGCCTATGCAGTGGTAGCAGTGCTGGAATTCCGGAGGATCCGTCATGTGCCCATGGATGAAGCACTGAAAAATGTGGAATAATATGTGACATCTGTATATATATACGGAAAAATAATTCAGGATATCCGGAAATTTTACAGAATATGCAACAGGATCAGGAGTATGTGTGGTTTAACTGAATGCGGATGCTTTTATCCGCTTGCACAGTTGTCTGTGAATAACCACATATACTCCTTAAATATTCATAAATTTTCCGGAATACTGGAAATATTACTACAAACTTGTTATAATAATCCCATACTTCCCGTTGGAGGGAATAATTCAAACAGGAAATCAGGTGAGGAACATGGCAGGCAGAAAGAAGGATCCGCTGTATAAAAGCTTCGGATATGCGTTTCAGGGGATTTTTACCTGCATCCGCAAGGAAAGAAATATGAAGATCCACTGTATGGTGGCAGCGCTTGTGGTGATCGCAGGACTGATCCTTGGGATTTCCGTGACAGAGTGGTGCATCTGCCTGGGGCTGTTCGGAATGGTGATGGCGCTGGAGCTGGTGAATACGGCAGTGGAAGCTGTTGTGGATCTGGTCACAGAGGAACGTCATCCATTGGCAAAGATCGCCAAGGACACAGCGGCCGGAGCAGTACTGATCGCAGCGATCATGGCAGCGATCGTCGGACTGATCATTTTTGTTCCGAAAGGGCTTGTTTTTCTGGGAATATGGTAGAAATCGATCAGGTACATGGAACGGCAGTGGCCGTTTTTAGGAAAGGAGAATTATTATGGAATTAGGTGAAGGACTGAAGAAAATCTTATTAGTAGGAATTGGTACAGCAGCAGTAACAGCAGAGAAATCCAAGGAGATCCTGGACGAGCTGGTTAAAAAAGGCGAGCTTACTGTTGAGCAGGGTAAGGTTCTTAATCAGGAACTGAAACACAACATCAAATCAACAGTTAAGACAGCCGCTGATTCTGTAAAAGAATCTGCAGCCAGAAAGAACGATCAGGAAGAGCTGAAAGCAACGATCTCCAAACTGACACCGGAGCAGCTGGCAGCTGTGAAAGCACAGATCGAGAGCATGCAGGCTGAGGCAGCAAAAGAGAAAGAAGAGGCTTCTGAGGCAGCAGAAGAACCGGTTGAGGAGGCTGCACTGGAAGCTCCTGTGGAGGCAGAAACGGTAACAGAAGAAGCCGGGAGCGAAGAGCCGGCAGCAGAGTAATAAGAAATATCATAAAGAAAGCAGTAAATGGAGAAGTTTATGGGCGGAGAAGAACAGGAGAAGAAAGAGAACAGCGGATATGGAGAACGGCTGAGAGAGATCACAGCTGTTCTGAAAAAGCATGCCATTACCCGGGGTGTTTCGCCTGAGAAGCTCCGGCTCATACTGGAAGATCTGGGCCCAACTTATATTAAGTTGGGTCAGATTATGTCCCTGCGTTCAGATATTCTTCCCAAGAGATACTGTGATGAGCTGATGAAACTCTGCTCGGATGTACCACCCATGCCATTTTCCCAGGTCATCGAGGTTCTGGAGGAATCCATGGGGTGTCCGTGGCAGGAAGAATTTCAGCATATTGAGCAGAAACCGCTGGGTGCTGCTTCAATTGCCCAGGTTCACCGCGCTACGCTGAAAACCGGAGAAGAAGTTGTGATCAAGGTTCAGCGAAAAGGAATCTATGAGACTATGGCCCGGGATATCGGACTGATGCATAAGGCAGTGCGTCTGATGCCACCGGTAAGTATCAAAGGCATGGTAGATCTGAACATGGTCTTAAGTGAGCTGTGGACCGTGACCCAGGAGGAGATGAATTTTCTCACAGAGGCAGCCAATATGGCGGAATTTGCGAAGAAGAATAAAGATGTGGCATTTGTGAAGGTGCCTGTTCTTTATCGCGAATATATTTCACCACATGTTCTGGTGATGGAATATATTGACGGCTTTGCGATCAATGACCGGGCAGATCTTCTGGCGAATGGATATGATCTCAATGAGGTCGGAACGAAATATGTGGATAATTTCATCAAACAGGTGATGGAGGATGGCTTCTTCCATGCAGATCCTCATCCCGGAAATGTGCGGATCCAGGAAGGAAAGATTGTCTGGATCGATATGGGAATGATGGGACGGCTCACAGAGCATGACCGTCAGCTGATTGGAGAAGCCATTGAAGGGGTTGCCATGAACAACATCGGCAAGATCCAGGATGCGGTTCTGGCTCTTGGTGAGTTTAAGGGCAAACCGGATTCCAGTAAGCTTTATGAAGATATCCGGGGACTGATGGAGAAATATGGTACTGCGGATATGGGAAATATTGATGTGGCGGAAGTCATGGTGGATCTGATGGAGGTCATGAAGGAGAATAAGATCATGATGCCTCACGGACTGACCATGCTTGCGAGAGGACTGACTCATGTGGAGGGGGTTCTGGCTGAGATCTGCCCGGACATCAATATGACACAGATTGCTGCGGCAAGGCTCAAGGAGCAGTTTTTGAGCAATGGGAACTGGAAGCGTGAGATCAAAAAAGAAGGAAAAAATCTTGCCTGGTCCCTGAAACGTGCAGTGGATATTCCTTCTCTGGCGGCGGATTTCCTTCAGGGCTGTATGAAGGGGCAGACAAAGATCAATCTGGATCTTCATGCCTCGGATGATCTGGCGTGGCTTTTGCGGCGGCTGGTGCGGAATATTGTGATGGGGCTGTGGGTGATGGCACTTCTGATCAGCTCCAGTATTATCTGTACTACGGATATGAAGCCGAAGCTGTGGGGAATCCCGGCGTTGGGCGCCTTTGGTTATGTGTTTGCTTTTATTATTGTTTTGTATGTGTTTATCAAGCATTTCTTTTCAGGAAAAAAATAAAAGACGGAGATCATTTTCAGAGTCTGCGGGATGGTTTCCGTCTTTTTTTGCTGTTATGGAATTGTTTCGGTCTGCTGTTATAACTGCGATTAGGAGCTATCATCTTCCGACCGGCTGGTAAAGGACGGAGTGCGGGTGTCTGGTCAGGTGTAGATGGTTCCGCTGTAGGCTTTGCGGAATTCCTTTGGGGTGTAGCCGGTTCCCTGGCGGAAGTAGTTGCAGAAGGATGGGGCGTCCCGGAAGCCGCAGGAGAGAGCTGCTTCTGTGATGGTGCAGGAGGAGGAGCAGAGAAGCTGGGCTGCCATCTGGAGGCGGTGTTTCAGGAGATATTGTTTTGGGGAGGTGTTTTCATGTTCCATGAAGATTCGGTAAAGATAGGAACGGTCGATTCCTACGTAGTGTGCCACGTCTGAGATCTGGATGGGGTAGGCATAGTTGTTTCTGATGTATTCGGAGGCTTTCTGAAAGTACAGGTTTGAGATGTCGGTCCTGCTTTCGGAGGGCTTTTTTTGCATGTCGGATAGTATCAGGAGGAGGTTTCCTGTGGAGGCAAGGTCGTTTCCGTTGTTTTCGGAAAAGGTGTCAAGTAGGCTTTGCATGTGGGTGAGGAGGCTGTTTTGCCGGGAGGGTGTTTCCGGGGTGAAGATTGGGGTGTCGGAAAATACGGTCTGTTTCAGGATTTCTTTGCAGGCGGAGCCGTCAAAGCCTGCCCAGGCATAGCTCCAGGGGTCGGAGGTGTCGGCGCGGTAGTAGATGGAGTCCATTGGACGGATGAGAAAAGCATCACCTGCTTTCAGATGATAGGTGTGGCCGCTGCACTGGTAGATGCCTTTGCCGTGGAAGATCACGTGGAGAAGGTAGTGTGGGCGCATGGCCGGGCCGAAGGAGTGGTTCGGGCCGCAGTCTTCCTGGCCGCAGAAGTAGACGGAGAGGGTGTGTTGGGTTTTGGGTTCCTGGTGTGTGTTTTTCATTTAGGTGGGCCTCCTGGTTTCTTGGGTTATGCAACAAAAACGCAATTTTGGGTCACAAAATGGGGTGGGATGTTGTATGAGGTGATTATACAATATGGGGGTGGGAAGGGCAAGGGCTGAAGTGGAAGGGATTCGGAGAGGGTGGGGTGGATATGCGGACGCTGGCAAGGCGTGTGCTGTCTGACGCCGAGGCTTCGTCGGGGGCTGGCTTCTAAGCCGCTGAAAATCTGCTAAAAGCGTTTTCCAAAAGTCCGAACTCGCTGCGCTCAAACAGCGAACTTTTGAAAAACAACGCAGATTTCCACCAGCCAAGAATCAGCACCCCTCCTGCAGAGCCGTCGTCAGACAGCACACGCCTTGCCAGCTGGTACTTCCAGCCGGAAGGAGTAAGCAATTGACCGGAAGGAAGTTACAGGTAATAAGAACAAATCGTCTCAACGTTACATCACCAACACCGTAGAATCCATCGCCCCACCAGTACATAAACACATTCCCACAACGTACAACAACTGCGTGCCCGGAAAGGGGGAGCGCGAGGGGGAAAAACGGGCTTCGCTAACTCCGAGTGCTTTCCCACTCGCAATTTCCTTAGCTTCGAAAAGCTAATAAATTTACATCAATACAAAAAAAATAACCTCAACATTTAAACAAAAAAACATAAATTCATATATAGCAGAAAGGAGTTTTGATATGAAAACAACTATATTAAAAAACGAATTCTGGTATGGCGGCGCAGTCTACGAAGGCTACCGCCAGCCCGTAGGTGCAGACGACATTGTGGACTGGGATTTCCGCGAAAACCCAACCCACAATCAGATCATGCCTTTATTCCTTTCCTCGAAAGGCCGCTACATCTGGAACGATGCAGGTTTTCACATTTCTTTCAGAAATGGTGAGATCCTGGCGGAAGGTCCGGAACCTATCATTCTGAAAGATGGCTTCAATGATCTGCGAGGTGCATACCTGGCAGCCATGAAAGCGCATTTTCCATTTCATGAGATCAAACTTTCAGACAGGTTTTTCAAAGTACCGGTATACAATTCCTGGATCGAACTTACCTATTATCAGACCCAGAAGAATATCCTGAAATATGCAAAAGGTATTCTGGAAAATGGTTTTCCATCCGGTGTTCTGATGATCGATGATGGCTGGTCTCCTTATTATGGAAGGTGGCAGTTCAGGGGGGATAATTTCAAGGATGCGAAGGCGATGCTCAAAGAATTGCATGAGATGGGATTTTCTGTGATGCTGTGGATCTGTCCGTTTATTACTCCGGATACGTTGGAGTTCCGGGAGGCTAGGGATAAGCATTTTCTGATTGAAACTCCGGAGGGGAAACCTCGTATCCTGGAGTGGTGGAATGGGTATTCTGCAGCTCTGGATCTGACGAATCCGGATGCTTTGAAGTGGCTGAAGGATCAGCTGGATGTTCTGATGGATATGGGTGTGGATGGTTTTAAACTGGATGCTGGGGATCCGTGTTATTATCATGCCGGGGATAAGCTGTTCCGGGATGCTTCTACGGATGAGCTGTCCAGGCTTTGGGCTGAGTTTGGGGAACAGTTTGTGTTTAATGAGCTGAGGGTATGTTTCAGGGCCGGTGGTTATTCTCTGATGCAGAGGCTTTGTGATAAGCAGACGAAGTGGGATGAGAGTGGTATTGCGGGATTGATTCCGGATACGTTGATACAGGGGCTTACGGGGCATCCTTTTGGCAGCCCGGATATGATCGGTGGTGGTGAGTATACCTGTTTTTTGAATGGAAATGAGAATGCGTGTACGCCGGAGATGTTTGTGCGGTATGCGCAGATTGCGGCTTTGATGCCGGTGATGCAGTTTTCGGCTTCTCCGTGGAGGGTGCTGCCTGAGGCGGATTTTCAGAAGGTTAAGGCTGCGCTGGCGCTCAGAGAGAAATGTCTGCCGGAGATTTTCAAGGCTGTAGAGTGTGCGAAAGTTACTGGTGAGCCGATTGCCCGTTCTATGGAGTTTGTTTTCCCTGGACAGGGTATGGAGAGGGTGATGGATCAGTTTATGGTTGGTGATGCGCTTTTGGTGGCGCCTGTTTGGAAGCAGGGGGAGGTTGTCAGAAGTGTGACTTTGCCTGAGGGGCAGTGGAGGTGTGTTAGCCTTGGAGAGACTGAGGGTGATGTACTGAATGGTGGCCGGAATGTGGTTCTTGGTGAGAATGATGGGCTGGTTGTTTTGAGGAGAGTGTAGGACAACGCACAACAATTGCGTGCCCGGAAAGGGGGAGCGCGAGGGGGAAAAACGGGCTTCGCAACTCTGAGTGCTTTCCCCCTCGCAGATTTCCTCCGCTTTGAAAAGCGAAAATACTATATCTAAATAAATAACAATTTTCCCAAGCTTTTCATCACAAAAGCGAAATATCCTCCTCCGGAGGAAGCAGCTTCTTAAAAAATCGATACAACAGCATCGAATTTATAAAAGCTACAAGTCCAAATCCAAAGAAAAACCAGCAGCATGCGTAAAGTGGCTGCAGCTTTGCATCGAGATATGTCATATACAATGGAAAGATCGTGATCACCGCAATGGCAATCGTTGTGGGGAAATGCATAAATGCCAGCAGAAATGCATTTCTGCAAAGTGCCCCCAGTGTATTGGCAAAGGTTGCGATCACCGGGAATATGTATAAAGTAAAAATTATCAGCAGAGTCAGAACCCCCACAGAAAGATAAAACAGCATATGTGCAGCGTTTCCTTCTGCATGGAGCAGAAAGCGGATATTCAGGATGATCATGGTTCCGGCAGCAAGGATCAGCAGCCATATGATCAGTGACTGTTTGAAGTTTTCCTTAAAAGCTCTGAAAAATGTTTTCGTTGTGCCGTTGTTATTCCCTTTTACTGTACGCATCATGCAGTGATAAAGGGCAGTTAGTGACGGCCCAATGGTGATCACGGGGATGCAGCAGAGAATAAAAAGAAGATTGGCGATCACGATGTCACCCAGCTTGTTGAGAAATACATGGACGACATTATCTTCATTTAAAAGATTCATAACGAAATACCTCCTTATATAGAAATGTAGAAATGAAAACAGACCATATGGGAAAAGTCCGATACAGCTAATCTTAGCATAGTTTTTGATTGTGTGTAAAGAGAGGAGACGCAGATAAGTATCAGCACGGTTTATGGGACTGTATAAAAAAACATGGAACTTTGCGTGCACATGTGAAAATGATGGCACGCATGGAATTATGTTAGGAAAGGAAAAGTGTGTTTTTCGGAAAATGACATTTATACATGTGCTGAGTTAGTAAAAACATACAAAAACAGATATGTAAAAATGTTGGTTTTGCTACAAGGAAATAAATGGGTGCCAAAATATGCTCATAAATAGTGAAAAATATGAAAATATATGTAAGAAATAAACGAAAACATGTAAAAATGACGAATAATTAACAAAGTATGAACAAAAAATGGATAAAATGAATAAAAAGCAACATTTTTCCATATTGAAATGACAATAATCCATTTATCATTTTTCCATGTGCAATTATAATAATATCAACGGTCAGGGACGTGGAAAAAATATAAAAACTGACCAAAAGAAAGAGGGAAAATAAGAAAGATTTAAAAGGAGGAAGAAGTTATGAATTTCAAAAGAGTAGCAGCATTATTGTTAGCAGGTGCCATGGTAATGACAGCAGTTCCGGTATATGCCAAGGGCGACGATGTTACACTTTCCGTATCCATCTGGGACACCAACCAGGAGCCGGGAATCAAAGAAATTCTCGCAGACTTCACGGAGAAGACAGGAATCAAGACAGAGATCTCCGTTGTTAAATGGGATGAGTACTGGACAATGCTCGAGGCCGGTGCACAGGGTGGTTCCCTTCCGGACGTATTCTGGATGCACTCCAACGAGAGTCAGAGATACATGTCCAACGATATGCTTCTTGATCTGACCGATAAGATCAAAGACAGCGATCTGATCGATCCGGAGAACTATCCGGAGGATATCTGGGGACTGTATACATACGATGATAAATATTATGCAGTACCGAAGGATATAGATACCATCGCTCTCTGGTACAACAAGACATTATTTGACGAGGCAGGACTTGATTATCCGACAGCTGACTGGACATGGGATGATGTTACAGAGGCAGCTAAGAAGCTTACTAAGGATGATGGTTCCCAGTACGGTCTCGCAATGAGAAATGATAACAACCAGGCCGGATACTACAACCTGATCTATGATAACGGCGGATACATCATCAGCGATGACAAGACAAAATCCGGCTGGGATGATGAGAAGACGATCGCAGCTATGCAGACACTGGAAGGATGGATCAAGGATGGCGTGATCCCGTCTCTTGAGACAATGTCCGAGAACAACGAGGACGTACTTTTCGAGGCTGGCAAGATCGCTATGACATGCCAGGGCTCCTGGATGCTTGCAGCATTTAAAGAGAACGAGTACACAGCAGCTAACTGTGATTGTGTAGAGCTTCCTAAAAACGCTGAGACGGGCAGAAGAGCTTCCTCATATAACGGACTTGGATGGGCAGCATCTGCTTCCGGTGAGCACACAGACGAAGCTTGGCAGCTGATCGAGTACCTCGGATCCAAAGAGGCTCAGGAGAAACAGGCTGAGCTTGGTGTTACAATGAGTGCATACAAAGATACATCTGATGCATGGGCTAAATCCGCAGACTTCAACCTTCAGGCTTATCTGAACATGATGGATGACATGGAGATCCGTCCATACTCCAAATCTACTGTAACATGGGAGAACGAGGACAACGAGATCCTTAAGGGCGTATACACAGGCGACATCACAATGGAAGAGGCTTGCAAGCAGATGGCTGATCAGATGAACGAGAAGCTGGCTGAGGAGTAAGCATTAAGAAACACCGATAATTAAGTGCAGTAATGAGAGGGGCCGCCGCACTCAGGTGCAGCGGCCTCATACATAGAAGGAATAGAAGGAGTGATTCTTATGGCTAAAACTACCAAGTCACAGGCACGGACAAAGAGAGAGCGCAGTGAGTTCCTCTGGGGCTGGCTGTTTATTCTCCCAACAACCATCGGATTGATCGTATTGAACATCATTCCGATCTTCCAGACTATTTACCAGAGCTTTTTCAAAACAGGAGATTTTGGTAAAGGAAATATCTTTATCGGTTTACAGAACTATCAGAAGGTTTTTGCAGATAAAGAGATCTGGCAGGCACTGATCAACACATTCAAATATGCGATCGTGGAGGTTCCTTTTTCCATTGTCATCGCACTTGTTCTTGCAGTACTTCTTAACAGAAAGATGAAGGGCCGTTCTGTTTACAGAACCATCATCTTCCTTCCGATGGTAGCAGCTCCGGCAGCGGTAGCCATGGTATGGAGATGGCTGTTCAACTCTGATTATGGTCTTATCAATAACGTTTTCCATGTTCATGTAAACTGGGTTTCTGATCCGAAAATTGCAGTATTTTCCGTTGCGATCATCGGTGTATGGTCTATCATCGGTTACAATATGGTTCTTTTTCTGGCAGGACTTCAGGAAATTCCGAGAGATTATTATGAAGCGGCAGAGATTGACGGAGCTACAGGTGTGAATGCATTCTTCAGCATTACGATTCCGCTTCTGTCGCCAACTATTTTCTTTGTACTTGTTACCCGTGTAATTGGATCCCTGCAGGTATTCGACCTGATCTATATGGTTATTGACAAGTCAAACCCGGCACTTACCAAGACTCAGTCACTGGTTTATCTGTTCTATAAATATGCATTTATCAATAAGAACATGGGATACGGCGCTACGATCGTAGTAGTACTTCTTATTATCACCATGATCCTGACAGTATTCCAGATGATCGGTCAGAAGAAATGGGTATTCTACAACTAAAAAGGGGGATTAACCATGGATAGTATGGAAACAAAAAAGAAATTAACCACTATTTTAATACATGTCATACTGATCATTGTGTCCATAACGATGCTTGTGCCATTTATCTGGATGATCCTGACAGCTTTTAAAACTGTAACGGAAGCAACATCTGTAGATCCTTTCACCATTTTCCCGAAAATATGGAGAAAAGACGCATTTATTTCTGTTATCAATAACATGAACTTCCTGCTTCTGTACAAGAATACACTGCTTCTGATCTTCTTCCGAGTAGTGTGTGCGGTTCTTACAGCAACTATGGCAGGCTATGCATTTGGACGACTGAACTTCAAGGGCCGTGATCTCTGCTTCAGTCTTGTACTGTTCCAGATGATGGTTCCGGTACAGATTTTCATCATCCCGCAGTACCTGATGGTCAGCAAGATGGGTATGTTGAATACGATCTTTGCCCTTGTATTCCCAGGTATGGTCACAGCGTTCGGTACCTTCCTTCTGAGACAGGGATATATGGGACTTCCGAAGGATCTGGAGGAGGCTGCCAGACTTGACGGATGTAACATCGGGCAGACCTTCCTTTACATCATGGCACCACTTACAAGATCCAGTATGGTTGCACTTGGAATTTTCACAGCTGTATTTGCATTCAAAGACCTGATGTGGCCGATGATCGTTAATACAGATAAGGATATGCTGGTACTTTCTTCCGCACTTGCAAAGATGCAGGGCCAGTACGTATCCAAATTCCCGGAATTGATGGCTGCATCTCTGATCGCCTGCATTCCGATGATCGTGATCTACATGATCTTCCAGAAACAGTTTATCGAAGGTATTGCTACCAGCGGTGGAAAACTGTAATCAGAAATATTACATAAGGTAATACAAGACCGCTGACAATGTATATAACTGAGGATTTGGTTATTAAGGTTGTCAGCGGTATTTTTATCGAAGCAAATGCCAAAATGAACAGTCATTTGATGATTCTTAAGGAAAGAGGCGGATATTTTTATCCGCAGTAAACGAAAAAAGGAGAAAATTATGCCGATCAAATTTCACGAGGGATCAAAGACATTCCACATTTATAACAAACATTTAAGCTACATCACCTGTATCATGGAAAATGGCCAGATGGAGAATCTGTACTATGGAAAAGCCATCCGCGATAAAGAGGATTTCAGTTATCTTCATGAAGAGATCATGCGTTCCCTGATGGCTGTATGCGTTCCGGAACCGGGACTTCTTTCCATGCAGTATACCAAACAGGAGTATCCTGTTTACGGAACCGGTGATTACAGAAACCCTGCCCTTACTGTTCGTCAGGAGAACGGAAGCGAGATCGTAGATTTCAAATATGTTTCTCATGAGATCTATGGCGGCAAGAAGAAGCTTGCAGGTCTTCCGGCAACTTATACAGAAAGTGATGAGGAAGCAACATCTCTGGATATCACACTTCATGATTCTGTGATGGACACAGACCTTGTTCTTACATATTCCGTATATGAGGATTACCCGGTGATCACCAGAAGCGCACGCCTTGTTCAGAAAGGGGATCAGAAGATCCGCCTTGAGAATGTGATGAGTGCAGCAGTGGAGTTTCCGGATATGGATTATGAGATGATCCATCTTTCCGGTGCGTGGGCACGTGAGCGCTATGTAAAAACACGTAAACTTGAGATGGGTACACAGGCTGTACAGAGTCTTGCAGGAACCGGTTCCAGCTCTGAGCAGAATCCGTTTATCGCACTGAAGCGTCCTCATACAACAGAAGACACAGGCGAGGTTTTTGGATTCAGCTTTGTGTACAGCGGCAACTTCCTTGCACACGTCGAGGTTTCCACCTACGAGATGACACGAGTTATGATGGGAATCAATCCACAGGGATTTTCCTGGGAGCTTTCCAAAGATGAGGAATTCCAGGCTCCGGAGGTTGTTATGGTATATAGCGACAAGGGCTTAAATGGAATGAGCCAGGCTTACCACAGACTGTACCGTGACCGCCTGATGCGCGGAAAATGGAGAAATCATGCACGCCCGATCCTTCTTAATAACTGGGAGGCAACCTATTTTGATTTTGATGAGGAAAAAATCCTCAATATTGCAAAAAAAGCCAAAGAGGTTGGGGTAGAGCTTTTCGTTCTGGATGACGGATGGTTTGGAACCAGAAACGATGATTACCAGGGCCTTGGCGACTGGTTCGTAAATAAGAATAAGCTTCCAAACGGAATTTCCGGACTTTCCCGCAAGATCGAGGAGATGGGCCTGAAATTTGGCCTCTGGGTAGAGCTTGAGATGGTAAACAAGAACAGCGACTGCTACAGAGCACATCCGGACTGGCTCATCGGAGCACCGGACCGTTTTGAGTCCCACTCAAGACATCAGCACGTTCTTGATTTTTCCAGATCTGAGGTTGTGGATTTTATTTATGATTCCATCTCCAAGGTTATCGAGGAATCTTCCATTTCCTACATTAAATGGGATATGAACCGCTACATGTCCGAGCCTTTCAGCCGCGGCGCATCTGCAGCAGATCAGGGCAAGACTATGCATAAATATATCCTTGGTGTATATGAGCTGTATACAAGACTGACAGAGAGATTCCCTGACATCCTCTTTGAATCCTGCGCAAGCGGCGGAGCAAGATTTGATCCGGGAATGCTGTATTTTGCACCACAGACATGGACCAGTGATGATACCGATGCTGCTGAGAGAGAAAAGATCCAGTATGGTACTTCCTTCGTTTACCCCATCGTCAGCATGGGATCTCATGTATCAGCAGTACCGAATCATCAGCTGCACCGTACCACACCGCTTTCCACAAGAGCAAATGTGGCATATTTCGGAACCTTTGGCTATGAGCTGGATCTGAACCTTTTAAGTGCCAAAGAGATCGAAGAGGTAAAGGCACAGGTGGAATTCATGAAGGAACATCGTGACCTGATCCAGGTGGAGGGTGATTTCTACCGTATCTTAAGCCCGTTCGAAGGAAATGATACTGCATGGATGGTTGTTTCCAGAGACAAAAAGCAGGCAGTTGCCGGATACTATGAAAGACTGAACAAGGTCAATGCTTCCTGGATGCGTCTGCGCTTCAAGGGTCTTGACGAGGATCAGCTTTACAAAGTAAAATGGGAAGATAAGTGCCTGAAAGCTTACGGAAATGAGCTGATGTATGCAGGAATCCCGGTTGATCGTGACTACTGCAATAAGACAAACGGTGATTTCCATTCTGTATTGTATACAATTGAAGCAGAGGGCTGATTTCTGTAAATGATAGAATAAAAACTGTCTGCAGAAAAACATCCGCCTGACCAGAAAAATAACAGGCCGCCGGATATGGCGGCCTGTTATTGGGTGGCGAAGCAGCTCACAGGCAGAAACATAATATATGACATCAGGGAGGTGACAAGTTGCTTCATACAGTTGGTTTTACAAGCTCGGACAGCTTTAAATGTCTGGAGAATTTAAAGAAAGGTGCGGTGGATCTCTGTCTTACTTATTGTGGATGGGAAAAATGCGATCCGGGACATCGATTTGGACCAAATAACAGGATCTCTCATGTACTTCATATCGTGGAATCCGGAAGCGGAGTTTTTGAGATGGATGGCCATCAGTATCATCTGACAGGTGGAGAAGCATTTCTGATCCCATCCAGTGTGGAGGCCTGGTATGAGGCAGACATGGACAATCCCTGGACATATCGCTGGGTAGGATTTGAGGGAATGACTGCGGAGGAAGTGATCCATGTAAGCGGCTTCAGCCGGGAAAATCCGGTCCGAAGGATCCACTGCATGGAAAATGCTGCAAAATATATTGATGCAATGGTCCAGACCAACAAGCTCGTTTTTGAAAATGAGCTGAAACGGAACGGACTTCTGCTGCTTCTTTTTTCTGACCTGATCACAGATAACCGGGATGCATGTCTGAGAGAAGGCAAGCTTCTTCCATCCCACAGATATCCCAATTCCGTTTATGTGGAGCAGGCAGTGGATTACATTGCAGCCAACTTTGACAAGCGTCTGAAGATCAATGAGCTGGCAGACCGCATTGGTGTCAACCGGAGCTATCTTACCAGCTCGTTTAAAAAAAGCCTCGGATGCTCGCCGCAGGAATATCTTATGAATCTTCGCATTGAGAAGGCAAAGACTCTTCTGAAAAACGGAGATATTCAGGTCAGTGAAGTAGCTGCAAAAGTAGGGTATGGAGATCCGCTGGCTTTTTCCAAGGTATTCAAGGCAAGAACAGGAAGAAGTCCGAGAGAATACAAGGAAGAAAAGAGAAAACTTGTAGTGAAGGGGAAAAAAGGGGATTATACGGAATCTGAGGACTGATTCTGTGATATATTTCACGAAGAAAAAAACTCTCTGTCTGTGCCAGAATATATAAAATTCTGGTATCGGGCAGAGAGTTTTTTATGTCATAAGAAATGTTATAGAAAATTACTTCCAGGTATCTCATGCAACAAAACAACAATTATTAACATCAAAGTACATATTTTAAACAAGTTTCTGGTAGTATGATAAGATCACAAAGAAAACGAAGCGGGACTGCACCGCAGAAATAGCAGAAAATCAGGAATTTTAAAGAAAAATATAACAATTCCGGATAAGAGATCCAACAAAGAAAGCAGGAGGAAACGAACATGATCAAAATTACATTCATGGGAGCTGGAAGCACGGTTTTCGCAAGAAATGTACTTGGCGACTGTATGTGCACACCGGCACTTCGCGAGAGCGAGATCGCACTTTATGATATCGACGAGAAGAGACTGGAGGATTCCAGGATTATCTTAAGTGCCATCAACCACAACGTAAATGAGGATCGCGCAGTGATCAAAACATATCTCGGTGCTGAGAACCGTAAAGATGCACTTCGTGATGCAGACTTCGTAGTCAATGCCATTCAGGTAGGCGGCTATGAGCCATGTACAGTAACAGACTTTGAGATCCCGAAGAAATACGGCATCAAACAGACTATCGCAGATACCCTGGGAATTGGTGGTATCATGCGTGCACTTCGTACCATTCCGGTTCTGGAAGAGTTCGCACGGGATATGGAAGAGGTCTGCCCGAACACTCTGTTCCTGAACTACTCCAACCCTATGGCAATGCTCACCGGCTATATGCAGCGTTTCACAAAGATCCGCACCGTAGGTCTCTGCCACAGCGTTCAGGTCTGCTCCCAGAAACTTCTTGAGGGAATGGGAATGGAAGACAAGCTTGAGGGACGTACCGAGCTGATCGCAGGTATCAACCACATGGCATGGCTTCTTGAGATCCATGACAAAGACGGAAACGACCTGTACCCGGAGATCCGCAGAATCGCCAAGGAGAAGAATACATCCGGTGAGAAACATGAGGATATGGTACGTTATGAGTACATCCGTCATCTTGGCTACTACTGCACAGAGTCCAGTGAGCACAATGCAGAGTATAATCCGTTCTTCATTAAATCCAAATATCCGGAGATGATCGAGGAGTTCAATATTCCGCTTGACGAATATCCGAGAAGATGTATCAAACAGATCGAGGGCTGGGAAAAAGAGCGCGAGGATATCCTCAAGGATGGCAAGATCGGCCATGAGAGAAGTAAAGAGTATGCTTCTTATATCATGGAGGCTGTTGTTACAAACACACCGTACAAGATCGGTGGAAATGTTCTTAACAACGGTTACATCGATAACCTTCCGTCGGATGCTTGCGTAGAGGTTCCATGCTATATCGACGGAACCGGTGTACATCCGGTAAAAGTGGGCAAGCTTCCTACACAGCTGGCAGCTATGAATTCATCCAATGTCAGCCCGCAGCTCCTTGCTATTGAGGCAGCAGTGACCAAAGATCGCCAGAAAATCTATCAGGCAGCCATGATGGACCCGCACACAGGTGCAGAGCTGAACATCAAAGACATCCAGGCAATGTGTGATGAGCTGATCGAGGCACATGGGGATTATATGAAGATGTACCGCTAAATATAAGGTACATCAGGGGACTGGAGAATAGTTTTAACAAATATGGAGAAGGCGTTTTTTCTGAACAAAGACAGCAAGGCGGAGCAAAAGGCCCGCTTTACGATAAGGCAGAAACGTTGAGATAAAAAAGCAGTATATACAGGCCGGAACACCAAATTTGGGAAGGTGTTCCGGCCTTTTTTATATGGAACTTTTGTTAAATAATAAAAAACAACTTGTTCGTATGTATATACAAGTTATAAAATGATTACAGATGAAAATATAAATGTCCGTTTTACATCCGATGTTTGAAGGAAGAATAATACAAACGAAGGGAGGAGCTTATGGCAGAAAACGGAAAAGCAAAATATTATGCACTGATGGAAGAAATGAAAACAGATATTCTTTCCGGAAAGATCCGTCCGGGTGAGAAGCTTCCCTCTGAAAACCAGCTCAGTGTACGCTATGGGCTGAGCAGGCATACGGTGCGAAAGGCTCTGGGGATCCTGGCAGGAGATGGATACATAGAATCCTTTCAGGGAAAAGGAACCTTCTGTGCGGATGTGCTCCGTCAGATTCATGGGACCGGAAACATCGCAGTGGTGACTACATATATCTCGGATTATATTTTTCCAAGGCTGATCCAGGGAATCGATGAGGTGCTGTCCGATAACGGGTACAGTATCATCCTGAAAAATACAGGAAACAGCCGCCAGAAGGAGGCAAGATTCCTGGAAGAGCTGATCAGCAAGGGAATTGACGGACTGATCATCGAACCCAGCAAAAGTGAGTTGTTGTGCAGACATGTAAGCCTGTACGAAACACTGGACAAGTATCAGATCCCCTATATTTTTATCCAGGGACTGTATACGGAGATGCAGGAAAAGCCCCACATCCTCATGGATGACGCAGGAGGCAGTTATCTTGTGACAAAACATCTTCTGGACTCCGGCAGGCGCAACATCGCGGGATTTTTCAAGGCAGATGACCGTCAGGGAATCGAACGGCATAAGGGCTATGTGAAGGCTTTGCAGGAGCATGAAATTGCCTATGATCCGGATAAGGTGGTCTGGTTTCACACCGAGGACCGGCGAAAAAAGCCGGCTCTTATGGTCCGGAACATGGTCCGACAGAACAGCTTTCCGGATGGGATCGTGTGCTACAACGACCAGATCGCTGTCCAGGTCATGGAAGAACTGGAACGTCAGGGCAAAAAGATCCCGGAGGATGTTGCGGTGACCGGTTATGACAATTCGCTGTACGCAAGACAGGGGCAGGGAATCACTACTATCACCCATCCCCAGGAAAAACTGGGTGAGATGGCAGCAAAGCTTCTCCTGGAAAAATTAAGTGGCGTGCCGGACGAAGAGAGTAAGGTGGAACGGCTGATCCGGCCGGAGCTGATCGTACGGGGCAGCAGTGTGAAGACAGGAATATGAACACAAATGCATGAGGGCAGAGAGATAATCACTTATCAGATAATGAAACATGACATATTTTACAGAGAACTTTATAACATTTCAGAAGGCTGGACACATGTTGGAAACAGAAATGTGTTACAGATTTTCAGGAATGTTATGCATATTATATAATTTTATATTTCAAGGAGGAATTTTCACATGAAAACAGGAAGAGATTACAAATTCTGGTTTTGCACAGGTTCACAGGATCTTTACGGAGATGAATGTCTCCGCAAGGTAGCCGAGCATTCCAAGATCATCGTAGAGGAACTGAATAAATCCGGTGTACTTCCGTTTGAGGTTGTATGGAAACCAACGCTGATCACAAATGAGCTGATCCGTAAAACCTTTAATGATGCCAATGCAGATGAAAACTGTGCCGGCGTGATCGCGTGGATGCACACATTTTCCCCGGCAAAATCCTGGATCCTTGGCCTTAAAGAGTATCGCAAACCGCTGTGCCATCTTCATACACAGTTCAATGTGGAAATCCCCTATGACACCATTGATATGGACTTTATGAATGAGAACCAGTCCGCACACGGCGGCCGTGAGTTTGGCCATATGGTAACCCGCATGGGAATCGAGAGAAAAGTCATTGCAGGACACTGGGCAGACAAAAAGGTCCAGGAGCGTCTGGCATCCTGGATGCGTACTGCAGTTGGTATCATGGAGAGCAGCCATATCCGTGTATGCCGTGTAGCCGACAATATGAGAAACGTAGCCGTAACAGAGGGCGATAAGGTTGAGGCTCAGATGAAATTCGGATGGGAGATCGATGCTTATCCGGTTAATGAGATCGCAGAATATGTTCAGGATGTAAGCCAGGGAGATATTGATGTTCTGGTAGAAGAATATTATAATAAATATGACATGATTCTGGATGGACGTGACCCTGAGGAATTTAAGAAGCATGTAGCAGTCCAGGCAGGGATCGAGATCGGTTTTGAGCGTTTCCTTGAGGAGAAAAACTATCAGGCTATCGTAACACACTTCGGTGATCTGGGCGCCCTGAAACAGCTTCCGGGACTTGCGATCCAGCGACTGATGGAAAAAGGCTACGGCTTCGGTGGCGAGGGCGACTGGAAAACAGCAGCTATGGTTCGCCTGATGAAGATCATGGCAGCAGGCAAAAAGGACGCCAGGGGTACTTCTTTTATGGAGGACTACACTTATAACCTAGTACCGGGTAAAGAGGGAATCCTTGAGGCACATATGCTGGAGGTTTGCCCATCCGTTGCTGATGGCAAGGTCAGCATGCGTGTATGCCCGCTTTCCATGGGAGATCGTGAAGATCCTGCAAGACTGGTATTTACTTCTAAGACAGGTCCTGGAATCGCAACATCCCTGGTTGACCTTGGCGACCGTTTCCGTCTGCTGATCAATGAGGTTGAGTGTAAGAAAACAGAGAAGCCGATGCCTGCACTTCCGGTAGGTACTGCATTCTGGACACCGAAGCCGGATCTTTCCACAGCAGCAGAAGCATGGATCCTTGCCGGCGGCGCACATCACACTGCATTTACCTATGACCTTACTGCAGAGCAGATGGGTGACTGGGCAGCAGCTATGGGTATTGAAGCGGTTTATATTGATGGCGATACAACGATCCGGAATCTGCAGAATGAGCTGAGATGGAACAGCATGTATTTCAGCAAATAATATGGGAGGTTTTTTACAATGGGAGTAAATGAGGCAAAAACAGCAATTCTTGAGAATCGCACGGCTCTTGGTATTGAGTTTGGTTCCACAAGGATCAAGGCAGTTCTGGTGGACGATAAGAACCAGCCCATCGCATCCGGAGCCTATGAATGGGAGAACCAGTATGTGGATGGTATCTGGACATACAGCCTGGAGGAGATCTGGAAAGGTCTCCAGGGCAGTTACCAGGATATGGCAGAAGATGTTCAGAAAAAATATGGGATGGAGCTTACAAGTGTAGGTGCGTTTGGTGTCAGTGCCATGATGCATGGATATATGCCGTTTAACAAAGCGGGAGAGCTGATGGTTCCGTTCCGTACCTGGAGAAACAACATCACAGGGGAAGCTTCTGAAAAGCTGGCAGAGCTTTTCCATTACAATATCCCTCAGAGATGGAGCATTGCCCACCTGTATCAGGCAATCCTTAATGGTGAGGAGCATGTAAAAGACATCGATTACATTACTACTCTGGAAGCCTATGTACACTGGAAACTTACCGGAAAAAGAGTTCTTGGTATCGGCGATGCGGCAGGTATGTTCCCAATCGACAGTGAAACGAAGGACTATAACGAGGAGATGGTTCAGAAGTTCGATGAACTGGTTGCGCCTTATGGTTTCCCATGGAAGCTTCGCGATATTATGCCGGAAGTCATGGTTGCAGGTCAGGATGCCGGAGTTCTTACTGAGGAAGGCGCAAAACTTCTGGATGTAAGCGGAAAGCTGAAAGCCGGAATTCCGATGTGTCCGCCTGAGGGAGACGCAGGAACCGGTATGGTTGCCACAAACAGTGTCCGTCAGCGTACCGGAAATGTTTCTGCAGGAACATCCGTATTTGCCATGATTGTCCTGGAAAAGGCTCTTTCCAAACCGTACAAAGAGATTGATATGGTCACCACTCCGGCAGGAGATCCGGTTGCCATGGCACATTCCAACAACTGTACTTCGGATCTGAACGCATGGGTAAATGTGTTTAAGGAATTTGCGGAAGCCATGGGCATGGAAGTAGATATGAACAAACTGTTCGGAACTCTTTATAACAAAGCCCTGGAAGGGGATCCGGACTGTGGTGGACTTCTTTCCTACTGTTATTTCTCCGGCGAGCATATGACCGGTTTTGAAGAGGGACGTCCACTGTTTGTACGTTCTCCTGGGAGTAAATTTACACTGGCAAACTTTATGAGAAACAATCTTTACACCTGCCTTGGTGCCATGCGTGTAGGTCTGGATATCCTTCTCAATCAGGAGCATGTAAAGATTGATAAGCTTCTGGGACACGGCGGCCTCTTTAAGACAAAGGGTGTTGGCCAGCAGATCCTTGCAGATGCGGTAAATGCGCCGGTATCCGTAATGTCCACAGCAGGAGAAGGCGGAGCCTGGGGAATCGCGCTTCTGGCTTCCTATCTGATCAACAAAAAAGATGGTGAAGACCTTGCAGACTTCCTGGATGAGAATGTCTTCAAAGGAAACGAAGGCAGTACACTTGCGCCGGAAGCTGAAGGTGTGAAAGGATTCAACGCATTTATGGATCGGTATATGAAAGGTCTTGGCATTGAGCGTGCGGCTGTAGAGTCTGAGATATGGTAAAACGAAGAACGGATTGAAATAAAAATCTTCGATTTACTGGCATAATAGAAAAATCTGTTAATTTATTGTATGTGCTTAAAGAGGAATATAAATGAAGCAGATGATTTATGAAAAGAAGAAACCGACTCCAGGCCAGCTTGTACATATCATGATCGACCGTCCAATGAACAGTTATCATCCGGAACACAAAGAGCTTTTTTATCCGGTAAATTGCGGCTACATCGAAGGAATCATCGCTCCGGACGGTGAGGAACAGGACGTTTACGTTCTGGGAATCGATCACCCGGTAAAAGAATTTACAGGAAAAGTGATAGCTATCATCCACCGCCTTAATGATATGGAAGACAAATGGGTGGCAGTTCCGGAAGATATGACCATGACAGCTCAGGAGATCAAAGAACAGGTCCGGTTTCAGGAGCAGTATTTTGAGACAGAGATAGAGATGCTGGAATAACAAAAATATAAAACAGGAGCAGACATGGTACGCCATGTGACTGCTCCTGTTTTTGTACAGGATCCATATATTATATATTTCTGTTATCTGCGATGCAGATAAACTGGATGACAGAGGATGCAAGGGAGCACCGGACTGGATTCTGTGAAAACAGGAATATATGAAGATTTGTGGATTGATTTTTCTGCTATGAAAATGAATGGATCTTATTGAAAATATTTCTTCATAATGTTATCATTGGACACGAAAAACACAGAAAAAATAAGAAAACAAAAAATTAAACGGTTGTATATGTGTCTGTAATATGACCAGAGACAGCCGGTCAGAGTGTCAGAGAGCAGAATGATGGGTGGTTGAATGTTTGATGACCAGGGCTATACAGGAGGAGAACAGAATGAAATTAACCATGCTTGGAACAGGTAACGCACTGGTAACAGAGTGCTACAATACATGTTTTGTGCTCAGCGATGAGTACGGCCATTTTCTGGTTGACGGAGGCGGCGGAAATACGGTGCTTTCCCAGCTGAAGAAGGCTGGCGTTGATCTGATGGATGTTCATGAGATCTTTGTTACACATAAGCACGTAGACCATATCATGGGGATCGTGTGGGTGATCCGCATCATTTGCCAGAACATGAAAAAAGGCACTTATCAGGGCGAGGCAAACATCTATGCTCATGATGAAGTGATCGGACTTCTGAAAGACATGGCATTTAAGCTTCTGAATAAGAAGGAGACACAGTACATCGGTGACAGACTTCATCTGATCGAGGTAAAAGACGGCGAGGAAAAAACAATTCTTAATAAGAAAGTGACCTTCTTTGATATCGGTTCAACCAAGGCGAAACAGTTCGGTTTCCAGATGATCTATGACGGTGGTAAGGTACTTACCTGCTGCGGAGACGAGCCATACAATGAATGTGAAGAGAAATACGCAAAAGGCAGCGACTGGATGTTCCACGAAGCATTCTGTCTGTATGGACAGCGTGATATCTTCAATCCATATGAGAAGCATCACTCCACAGTTAAGGATGCCAGTGAGCTGGCTGAGAACCTTGGAGTTAAGAATCTTGTCCTGTATCACACAGAGGATAAGAACATTAAGAAACGTAAAGAGCTTTACGGAGCAGAAGGCAGAGAGTATTATCATGGAAATCTGTTTGTTCCGGATGATCTTGATGTGATTGAAATGTAATAACTGTAAAAAGAAAGACTGGAAGTATGGCATATGCTGTATTTCCGGTCTTATTATATTTGGAAACAGAGAGGATACTAATAAATTTCATAGTACATCTGTCAGGTAGAAAAATACTTGTATGGCAAAAAGGTATCGTTTACAATAAAGAATACACACATAGCATTGCAAGAGCATGTCAATAAGAACAGATCTGAAAATTACAGATTCGGATCCGGCAAAAATAAGATTTTACAAATTACGAGGTGACAGAACATATGCCAGCAATAGATAACATCACACTTGAAAAAAAATACAGAAAACTCCAGGAAATCCTCCGTTCTCTGGGAAGTGTAGCCGTAGCTTTTTCCGGTGGAGTGGACTCCACATTTTTGCTGAAAGCTGCACAGGAAACACTTGGTGACAAAGCTATGGCCATTACCGCATGTCCATGCTCTTTCACCGACAGAGAACTGAAAGAAACGCAAGATTTCTGCCAGGAAAATCACATTTGCCAGGAGATATGCAAGATCAACGAATTCGACATCCCGGGGTTTCGTCAGAATCCGCCGGACCGCTGCTATATCTGCAAAAAAGCCATCTTTACCAGACTTTGGGAAGCTGCAAAGGCGCGCCATATGAACATGATCGTGGAAGGCTCCAACATGGATGATCTGGGCGACTACCGTCCGGGAAAAAGGGCTATCCAGGAGCTTGGGGTCCGCAGTCCGCTCCAGGAAGCAGGCCTCTATAAAGAAGAGATCCGGGAGCTGTCAAAAGACATGAATCTTCCAACCTGGAACAAGCCATCCTTTGCCTGTCTTGCTTCCAGATTTGTATACGGTGAGACCATTACCGAGGAGAAGCTTCACATGGTAGATCAGGCCGAGCAGTTTCTGATGGATCTGGGATTCCATCAGTTCCGTGTTCGCATCCACGGTACCATGGCAAGGATCGAGGTTCCGGAAGAAGAGATCCTGAAAATTGCAGATAATGAAATAAGAACAAAGATCACAGAGAAATTCCGTACATTGGGATTTTCTTACGTGACTCTGGATCTTCAGGGCTTCCGTTCCGGAAGTATGAATGAAACACTGGGAAAATAAGTATCAGAAAATAAAATAATCCCCCGGAAATACCGCGCGAGAAGTATTTCCGGGGGATTGCTGCACGAATAGAACCGGAGGCTCCGTTACTGTGTTCAAATCTTAATTTTCGGATTGAGAATATTTGTCTGGCAGGCTGTATATCTTACATATAATCCTTCAGCACATCATGATCCCGCAGTACCTTCTCAACCACAGTACCCTTCACAACATTCAGAAGTGGTTTCTTCAGTGCATTCAGCGGCCCTGGCAGCTGGATCTCCAGCGGGGATTTTCCGTCCATCAGCTTCACACTGCTGTCCAGAAGCTCACGGATATCGTAAACGCTTCCCCATACTTCCGGAACCCCACGGTCTACACCGAAAAGTCCGTATACAGCCTCCATTGCAGTACGTACGGAATATTCTGTTGTGAATACGGTATCACGAGGAGTTTCCGCAAACTGGCCCAGGAATGCAAAATTTACACAGCCATCCGGGATAACATCCGGGCGGTCACCTTTGGTACGCGGCATGAAGAAGGCGGTGATGTACGGCATCATGGTCGGAACGCAGACAGCGCTGTTTTCTGCCATATCGTCGATCTGATCTACCGGAACACCCAGGTGGTACAGCCACTCGGCGGTAATTTCCTTACCGGTACAATCCTTCATCGGCTTCTTGATATAATCACCGGGAACATCGGTGAACAATCCGTAAACCCATACACAGACCTTCTTCGGATCCTGTTCCCTGAACTGTCCCTGACGGTTGATGGTCCAGCTTAAGAGCCATTTGGAATCCTGGCAGCTTACGATACCGCCGGTAACAACCTTGCCGGTACGTGGGTCACGCTGGCAGATATTGGTGATATAAGGGATAATACGGTCATCCAAAGTGGTGACAGTAGCGGATTCCCAGTTTGTTCTGGAAATGTCTGAGCAGAACTTTTCCGGATGTCCGAAGGATGGATCCTGAGCTGCGATATTTTTCCACAGAGACCATACACCACTGGTACGGACCTCTGCATCACCGTTTGGTGCATGGTTCTGGTCGCCGTAGATCGTGCCCTCTGTACAGCTTCCGTTAGTGACGAAAACATAATCATTTTCTGTAAGAAGGATGCCCTGCTCCACATCCTTTACCTTGCATTCGATAGCAGTGGCGATCTTTTTGCTATCTTTAAAATTAAAGATCACGTTTGTGACCTCAGTATTAAACTGGAAGTCAACACCTGCATCCTCCAGATATTTTTTCATGGGAAGGATCAGGGATTCGTACTGGTTGTACTTGGTGAATTTCAGGGCGCTGAAATCCGGAAGACCTGCAATGTGGTGGATAAAACGCTGGAAGTAAAGCTTCATCTCCAGAGCACTGTGCCAGTTTTCAAATGCGAACATGGTTCTCCAGTACAGCCAGAAGGTGGAATCAAACACTTCATCATCAAATACATCTTCGATGGTTTTATCGTAAAGATCCTCATCCTTTGTCATAAACAGCTTCATGATCTCCATGCAGCCCTTCTGGCTCAGGTTAAATTTTCCGTCGGTGTGGGCATCCTGTCCACGGTTGACGGTTGCACGGCAGAGAGAATAGTTCGGGTCGTGCTTGTTCAGCCAGTAGAACTCGTCCAGAACAGAAGCACCCGGTTTTTCAAGAGAAGGAATACTGCGGAAAAGATCCCACAGGCACTCGAAATGGTTTTCCATCTCACGACCGCCACGCATGATATAGCCTCTGGACGGATCAAAGATTCCATCGCAGGCACCGCCGGCAATATCCATGGCTTCCAGGATGTGGATATGATCACCTGGCATCTGTGCGTCTCTTACCAGGAAGCATGCAGCAGCCAGGGAAGCAAGACCGCTTCCTACAATGTAGGCATGCTTGTCGTCCACACCTTCCGGTTTTTCCGGACGGGCAAAGGCTTCGTAGTTACCATTGGAATAATAAATCCCTTTGCTGTTTTTGTCATGCTTTCCACGCTCGGTGTTGCGGTAGTTTGCAGTAGTTTCTTTCACATGGAGGTTTTCCTCTTCGTTGATCTCTCTTGTTTTTTTCATCAGCATGGCTGCGCCGGCTCCGGCTGCCGCAAGTGCTGCAAGTCCCATGAATCCTTTTTTATCTGACATATGACATCCACCTTTCGTAAATGAGATACCTGTTTGTATCGGATTAACTGTTCTTTGTTGCTGTTGAGGCTATGATAGCCCATCCGGAAAAAAGATTCTATTTACAAAATACCGAAAGTGTTCAGTTTTTTATCATTATGTCTGTTTTGATAAGTTTTTATTCTGTATGCATTTCTGCTGTTTTGTTTCTGGCGGCAAAATTGCGGATGGCGTTGTCGATGCTTCCGTACAGTGCGGTTGCGGTATCATCTGCGATTTCGCGATAATCTTCACGCATGCCGTTTTTGATCCAGTCCAGCATGATCCCTACAAAGCTGTATTTATACAGATCTGCGATAAAAATTTTCTGTTCATCCGTGATGGGGATATCTTTTGATTTTTCTGTTACCACGCCCATAAGAAGATCGCAGGTAAGCTGGAACAGATAATTTTCGATCTGTTCCCGCCCCACGCAGCGGTATACATTTAAGATAAACGGCTTGTTTTCCATCACGGCATCAAAGATCTGCAGAAGCCCTTCATGCCAGGTGGAAGAGGTTTTTTTGCCCTGAAGGGCAATTCTGGCATCTTCCAGACAGCACCACTCCACAAGATCATAGATATCCTTGAAATGATAGTAAAAAGTCATGCGGCTGATCCCGCAGTCCGTAGTCAGGTCATTGATGGTGATCTTATCTAAAGGTTTCTTAAGAAGTAGATGCTTCAGGGATTCTTCCAGGGCAAGCTTGGTTGCATTTGTCATGTTTTGCGGCCTCCTTTGGTAATGTTGTGGTTACTAATATAACATGAAAGTGCACAGAAAATCCATGCCAAACAGTGACTTTTCTGTGAAATTATGATAAACTGAAACCCGGAATGTTTTGTGAAACAGAATGGAGTGTATTATGAAAAAGAAATCAGCTTGCATCCTGCTGGTTTTTGCTGCCGTGATAGTACTTACTTATATGACAGGAGAATCCTATTATAGAGGAATCAGTGAAAAAGCAGGGTTGGATGAACAGGAAGAGAAAATATATAAATACCAGTACGACATGATCGTGGACAGCCCCGATTCCCAGTTCTGGCAGGCAGTATATGACAGTGCGAAGAAAAAAGCAGCTCAGAATAATGTACTGCTTGAGATCATGGGGCCGGACAGAGAAACATCCTATGATAAACTTGATTATATGAATATGAGCATTGCGGCCAAGGCGGATGGTATTATCCTGCAGTATAATGGAGAAGCCGGTCTGGAAGAAGCAATCAATACTGCAGTAAGAAACGGAATACCGGTGGTTACAGTCATGAGTGATGCGGTGCACAGCCGCCGCCAGAGCTTTGTGGGAGTCAGCGATTATCAGCTTGGCATGGCTTACGGGGAAATTGTTGCCAAATACGTGGATGAGAACACGAAGAAGATCCTGATTCTGCAGAAACGGGACATTGATGATATGAACGAAAGTCAGATATACACTCAGATCAGCAATGCGGTGAAGATGGCAGCTGGTTCTGAGGATATTGAGATCAAGGGAAGGAATCTTCTGTCAACAGGAACCTTTGAAACAGAGGAGGCAGTTACTGATATTTTTCAGCAGAAGCGGAATGTTCCGGATATCCTTGTGTGTATGGATGAGGAGACAACGGAGTGTGCAAGACAGGCAATTCTGGATTTCAACCTTGCAGGAAAAGTGAAGATCATTGGTTATTATACATCTGAGGATATTCTGGCGGCAGTTGAAAAAGGTGTTATTTCAGTTACCTGTGATGTGGACACGACCCAGCTGGGACAGTACAGTGTGGAGGCAGTTACCAGCTATATAGAAGATGGAAGAACCAATTCTTTCTACAACGTAGACATTAATTTTCTTGACAGAACAGCAGTGAAGAAGATGAGGAGGGAGGCAGTCACAGATGAAAAAGATCCGTTGGAGTGACTTTTCTCTTGTAAGCAAGATCATGATCGAGGTTGGCGTGCTGGCAGTTTTACTGTTCAGCATCAACATGCTGTTTTATGCGCGGATCAACAACTCCATGCAGGAGATGGATGATGTGTATGCCAGCAATGCCCAGATCACAGAGCTTGGGCAGGTTTTTGACGATGTGCAGGACAGTATGTACCAGTATCTGAAGGTAAAAAACTCTCAGGCACTGATGGATTATTATCAGAATGAGGCGAAATACAGGCAGGAGCTGGAGAAGTTAAATGAACGGAATATTGATGATTCCGTAAAACTTCTGGAGAAGAAGATACGTAAGATGTCAGAATCATATCTTTCCTGTACCGCAGGAACTGTAGCTGCCAAGAGAGGCAGGAATGTGGAGAAATATAAGCAGGAATATGATGAAAGTCTGGAGCTTTATAGTTATATCCAGAGTTCTATGGATGAGCTGAACAAGCAGCTTTTTAAAGAAAATTCCCAGACTTATGCAGCTCTCCGGGCGGTTATGAGATATCTGGAGATCAGTAATATGATGATCATGCTTCTGGTGGTGATCTGTGGGATGTTCCTTCTGATCATGGCAACAAGGGAGATGTTCCTGCCGCTGACTAATATGGCAGAAACTGCACAGCTGGTAGGTCAGGGGAATTTTAATGTAAAGATGCCCCCAGCAGATTCCAGGGATGAGCTTGGAACGGTAACAAGAGCCTTTAATACCATGGTGGATAATCTTGGTCTTTACATTGCCAGGACAAAGGCCAGCATGGAAAAAGAACAGCAGATGATAGAGAGGGAGCTTTTGATGGAAACACATCTCAAGGAGGCACAGCTTAAGTATCTCCAGTCTCAGATCAATCCGCATTTCCTTTTTAATTCCCTGAATGCAGGAGTACAGCTTGCAATGATGGAGGATGCAGAAAAAACCAGTATCTTTGTGGAAAAGATGGCAGATTTTTTTCGCTACAATGTAAAGAAGGGTGAGGAAGATGCCACACTGGAGGAAGAACTGGAGGCTGTGGACAATTACATTTATATTCTGAATGTACGGTTTGCCGGGGACATCCATTTTTCAAAAAAAGTGGAATGTGATGTGGAAAATGTACGTGTTCCCAGTATGATCCTGCAGCCGGTTGTGGAAAACGCAGTCAATCATGGAATCCGGAATATAGATTGGGAAGGACATATTGATCTCAGTGTGGAGAAATGGAACGACCATATTGAGATCAGTGTTCGGGATAACGGACTGGGCATGACCGGAGAACAGATACAAAGAGTACTGTCAAAAAAAGTCCACAGCAGTTCAGGCGAGGGTGATTCCACGGGAATTGGAATGAATAATGTGATCAGCCGTCTGGAACTGTATTATGAGCGGGACGGATTAATGGAAATATACAGTGAAGGTGAAGGAATGGGAACAGAGGTAGTGATCAATATTCCTCTGGAGAGGAGCGAAAAAAATGTACAGAATCCTGATTGCTGATGATGAGGGGATCATGCTGGAATCCCTGAAAAATATTATAAGTTCCAACTATGGAAATGAATGTGAGATCCATACAGCCAAGACAGGCCGTGTGGTTGTGGAGGAGGCGGAGAAATATCCGCCGGATATCTGCTTTATGGACATTCAGATGCCGGGCTTAAGTGGGATCCAGGCAATCCGGGAAATTCAGAAATTTAACAGATCTGTGGTCTTTGTGATCATTACAGCCTATGATAAATTTAATTATGCCAGGGAAGCGGTAAATCTTGGAGTTATGGAATTTCTTACCAAGCCGGTAAACAAAAAGGTGATTCTGGAAATATGCTCCAAAGCTATGGAAAAGGTAGATTCCACAAGACAGAAGCGAAGCGATGATCTCCGTATCCGTGAAAAGCTGGAGACAGTTGTACCCATGATCGAGAGCGGATATATCAATAATATTCTTCTGCAGGATGATTTTCAGACATATCAGGATAATTACAGGGAGCTTCTGGATATCCGGGAAGAATATGGATATATGATCGTGGCTGAATTCGGGGATTCTACGGAAAATGGTGTTCTTACCAATGCGGTGGGGGCCAGTGTGAAGGCAAACAAATTTTATTCCACATTCCGGGAAATCGCTCAGGGATTTTTTGAATGTCTGGTAGGACCCATTATGGGAAACCGTATTGTACTGCTTGTTCCGTACCGTAATTCCAGGGAGTCCTATGAGGAACGTGTGGAGGTTGTAACAAGAACCAGAAACATGGTACATAAGCTGGAAAGCAGGATCGACAGTAAATTTCGCTGTGGTATCGGCCGGGTGAAGGAGATGGGAAGCACCATGAAAGAATCCTTCAAGGAGGCCATGATCGCACTTCGGGAAAGCACCAGCCATGTGATACATATTGAGGATGTTCCAGCTGCACAGAAATATGACGGCGAATATCCAAGAGATCTGGAACGTCGCTATGAAAAGCGGGTGATGGATAAGGATGTGGCAGGAGCTTTAAGCTGTGCCGAGGAATTTATCAGGTGGATGGAGAAGCAGCCGGGAGTAGATCTGGAGGACATGCGCATCAAGATCCTGGAGCTTGTGATGGGAGTGGAAAAAAAGGCCTTTTTTGCAGGTACCGTGAAATATGCGATCAGCTGCCGCAGAAATTATATTCATGAGATCCAGGAATATACAGATATAGAAGGAATGAAAAAATGGTTCCTGGGCAAAACATCAGAAATCTGCAGTAACATGGAAAGTGCAAGGGAAAAAGAAGCGGTTTCTATTATCGAAAAAGCAAAGTCCTATATTCGGGACAATTACAAAAAAGATATTTCACTGGATGAGGTGTCACGGGAGGTGGATATCAGCCCTTATTATTTCAGCAAGCTTTTTAAGCAGGAGACCGGAGGAAATTTTATCGAGTATCTTACAGAAGTGCGGCTTCGGAATGCAAGAGAACTTCTCAAGGATTCAGGGCTTTCCATCAAGGAGATCTGTGCGGAATCCGGATACAGCGACCCCAATTATTTCAGCAGGATATTCAAGAAATACGAAGGCGTGACACCAAGTGAATTTAGAGAGAGGTTGAGGTAGACAATATGAGCGGGGGGAAAATGATTAGGAAGCTGTTGATCTTGCTGTGTCTGTTGACATTGATGCTGAATGGCTGCGCTTCCGAAAAAACAAAGCAGACAGCTGCACAGGAAAACGATACAGAGGAAGACAGTGGTGAAAAGAAAATTCAGATCGGTCTTACAGTGGATTCTTTTGTTATTGAGAGGTGGATTCGTGACAGGGATGTATTCGTGGCAACAGCAAGGGAGCTGGGAGCGGAAGTGAATGTTCAGGATGCGGGAGCAGATACAAAAGAGCAGATCAGCCAGATTGACTATTTTATCAAGAAGCATATGGACGTGATCGTGATCATTGCCAGAGACTGCAAAGCATTATCTGAGGCTGTGGAGCGTGCCCACAATGCAGGAATCAGGGTGATCTCCTATGACCGCATGGTAAATGATGCGGATACAGACATGTATATTTCCTTTGATAACCGGAAAGTCGGAGAGATCATGGCACAGTCCATGATGGAAGCGATCCCTGATGGCGGAAAGATTTTTATGATCCAGGGCTCTGCTTCAGATAACAATGTGGACATGGTAAAAGAGGGATTTGAAGACACTCTGAAAAACAGTGATCTGAAGGTAGTTTACGAAGCCAACTGTGAGGGCTGGATCGCAGAGCTGGCAGCAGATTATGTGGAGGAAGCACTGGAAGAGTATCCTGATGTAAAGGGAATCATGTGCGGAAATGATGATATTGCCAGCCAGGTGATACAGATTCTTGCGGAAAACCAGCTTGCCGGACAGGTGATCGTGGTAGGCCAGGATGGTGATCTGGCTGCATGTCAGCGTATTGTGGAAGGAACCCAGTACATGACAGCATTTAAATCTATCGAAGATCTGGCACGCCAGGCAGCTGAATATGCGGTGAAGATGGCAGAAGAGGGAAAGATTCCGTCAGATGTGACAGATACCATGAGCGATGGAAGCTATGATATCCCGGCGAAGGTGCTGGAACCGGTTGCCGTTACAAGGGATAATATTGATGAGGTGATCATTGACGGCGGTTTCCACAGACGAGATGAAGTATATCTCAATATAGATTACGATACAGAGTAATGCAGAACAGATTGCATACCGGCATATATGTGGCAGTGAAATTCTGCAAGTAATGTGGCAGTGTAGCCATATGCGCAATAATACACAATTATGACAAAAATCAATAGCAGATTTTTGGTGCAAAAATGTCTTGCCTGATGCAGGGCATTTTTCTTTTGCAAAAAAATGTCTCTGTCCTTGCCAACTATGTCCAGACAGTCCTGTGTTATAGTAACATCATCAAAGGAAACGTGATTCCAAAAACAAATAATGAAACGGAGGATTTTACAATGAAAAGAAAAATGGTATCTGCACTTCTTTGCGCAACAATGGTAGCTGGTATGGTGGTAGTTCCGGCAGCAACAGCACAGGCAGCAGACAAGAAACTGATCGGTGTTACCATGCCGACCAAGGATCTCCAGAGATGGAACCAGGATGGCGATAACATGAAGAAAGAGCTGGAGGCAGCAGGATATGAGGTAGACCTTCAGTATGCATCCAATGATGTAAGCACACAGGTTTCCCAGCTTGAGAACCAGGTAGCAAACGGATGTGACCTTCTGGTTGTGGCATCCATCGATGGAAGCAGCCTTGGCGAGCCTCTGAAACAGGCCAAAGAAAAAGGAATTCCGGTTATCTCTTATGACCGTCTTCTTATGAATTCCGATGCAGTAACCTATTATGCAACATTTGATAACTACAAAGTAGGTCAGAAACAGGGCGAGTACCTGGTAGATGCACTGGATCTTGACAATCAGGACGGACCATTCAATATTGAGCTGTTCACAGGAGATCCTGGCGATAACAACTGTAACTTCTTCTTCGGTGGTGCAATGGATGTTCTCCAGAAATACATCGATGACGGTAAGCTGGTAGTAAAATCCGGTCAGACAGAGTTCGAGCAGGTTGCTACAGCTAACTGGGACAGTGCAAAAGCACAGGATAGAATGGATACTATCATCGCAGGTAACTACTCTGACGGAACAAACCTTGACGCAGTTCTCTGCTCCAACGATTCCACAGCCCTTGGTGTTGAGAATGCACTGGCAGCTTCCTACACAGGAGAATATCCGATCATTACTGGTCAGGACTGTGACACACCAAACGTTAAGAACCTTGTAGCCGGAAAACAGGCAATGTCTGTATTCAAAGATACAAGAGCTCTTGCATCTGCAGTAGTAAAAATGGTTGACTCCATCATGAAAGGTGAGGAGCCGGAAGTGAACGATACAAAATCCTATGATAACGGAACCGGTGTCATCCCGACATACCTTTGCGATCCGGTTGTTGTTACAACAGATAACTACAAAGAGATCCTGATCGACTCCGGATACTACACAGAGGATCAGATCAAATAATCAGAATTTTTAAGAAAGAAATTTATCACATGCAGGCGGGGAATATAACCGCCTGCATGAACAGTGGAAAGGGAGGGAAATTGAGTTGGCTAAGATACTTCTGGAAATGAAAAATATCACCAAAACTTTCCCAGGTGTAAAGGCACTGGATAATGTTAATCTCCAGGTCGAGGAAGGCGAGATCCACGCACTGGTAGGTGAAAACGGTGCCGGTAAATCTACATTGATGAATGTATTAAGTGGTATTTATCCGTACGGTTCGTATGAAGGAAATATTATTTATGATGGTGAGATCTGTAAGTTTAACACTATCAAAGACAGTGAACATAAAGGAATTGTAATCATCCACCAGGAACTTGCTCTGATCCCGTACATGACCATCGGGGAGAACATGTATCTGGGTAATGAAAGAGGCAAAAGCTTTTCCATCAACTGGAATGAAACTTATGGAGAAGCAGATAAATATTTGAAAATAGTAGGACTGGAGGAATCCTCCAGAACTTTGATCAAGGATATTGGTGTAGGTAAGCAGCAGCTGGTTGAGATCGCAAAGGCACTTGCAAAGAATGCAAAGCTGCTCATTCTGGATGAGCCTACCGCATCACTGAATGAAGATGACTCCAAAGCTCTTCTGGATCTTCTTCTGAAATTCAAGAAGCAGGGAATGACCTCTATCATCATTTCCCATAAATTAAATGAAATCTCCTATGTAGCAGATAAGATCACAGTTATCCGAGATGGATCTACCATTGAAACACTGGATAAAAAGAAAGACGATTTTTCTGAGCAGAGGATCATTCAGGGAATGGTTGGACGTGAGATGACAGATCGGTTCCCGAAACGTCCAAATGTAAAGATCGGCGATGTTTCCATGGAGATTAAAAACTGGAATGTTTATCATCCGCTGTATACAGAACGTAAGGTGGTAAATAACGTATCCTTTAAAGTACATAAAGGAGAGGTTGTCGGTATTTCAGGACTGATGGGAGCAGGACGTACAGAACTGGCTATGAGTATTTTTGGCAAGAGCTATGGAACTAAAATTTCTGGACAGGTGTTCATGAACGGAAAAGAAGTGAAGCTGAATACAGTTCAGGAAGCCATCGACAACAAGCTTGCTTATGTTACAGAGGATCGAAAAGGAAACGGGCTGATCCTTTCCAAGTCCATAAAGATGAACACTACGCTTGCAAACATGTCTGGTATCAGTAATGGAAAAGTGATCGATACGGATAAAGAATACGCAGTTGCTGAGGAATACAGGAAGAAACTGAAAACCAAGTGTCCGACAGTTGAGCAGAATGTCGGAAACCTGAGCGGTGGTAATCAGCAGAAGGTCCTTCTTGCAAAATGGATGTTTGCAGAGCCGGATATTCTGATCTTGGATGAACCTACAAGAGGTATTGACGTAGGAGCCAAATATGAAATCTACTGTATCATCAATGACCTGGTCGCAGCAGGAAAATCTGTGATCATGATCTCTTCTGAGCTTCCGGAAGTGCTTGGAATGTCAGACAGAATCTATATCATGAACGAGGGCAGATTCGTAGGAGAGGTAAGTGGTGAGGAAGCTACATCTGAGCTGATCATGTCCAGGATCGTGAAGTCAGGTAAAGGAGAGTAAGAAGATGGAGAAAAAGATTAGTTTTTCAGAAATATTAAAAAAATATACCATGGTCATTGTTCTGGTATTTGTTGTGATCATGTTTTCTGTGAACACAAAGGGCGTTATGCTTCTTCCGCAGAATGTAAATAACCTGGTAGCCCAGAATGCATATGTATTTATTCTTGCAACCGGTATGCTGTTCTGTATTTTAACAGGTGGTAACATCGATCTGTCAGTTGGTTCTGTTGTATGCTTTGTTGCTGCTGTCGGTGGTAAGATGATGGTTCTCAACAGTATGAACCCGTATCTCACTATGATCGTGATGCTTCTTGTGGGTATTGCCATTGGTGCATGGCAGGGATTCTGGATCGCTTATGTACGAATTCCTCCATTTATTGTTACTCTGGCAGGTATGCTTGCTTTTCGTGGCCTTTCCAACGTAGTTCTGGAAGGACAGACCCTGGCCCCGATGCCGGATGCTTATCTGGCTCTGTTCAATAACTATATTCCGGACTTCCTTGGTGGAGGTGAAGGATTTAACAGAACATGTTTCGTAGTTGGCATTATTGTCTGCATCGTCTATGTTGCACTTGTTATGAAAAACCGTGCAGACCGTGCAAAAAAAGGCTACAGTGTTGAGTCTTTCGGTGGTGTTGCAGTGAAGATGGTTCTGATCTGTGTAGTTGTTCTTGCATTCATGTTCAGACTTGCTCAGTACAAAGGTATCCCGAATTCTCTTCTCTGGGTTGCAGTGATCATCGCGATCTATACATACATTGCTTCCAAGACTACAACAGGCCGTTATTTCTACGCAGTTGGTGGTAATGAGAAGGCAACAAAGCTTTCCGGTATTGATACGAACAAAGTTTATTTCCTTGCTTACTTGAACATGGGTCTTCTGGCTGCTATCGCAGGTATGGTGACAATGGCCAGATTGAATTCTTCCAACCCACAGGCTGGTACAAACTTCGAGATGGATGCGATCGGTGCTTGTTTTATTGGTGGTGCTTCTGCTTATGGTGGTACCGGTACAGTTCCTGGTGTTATCAT
>OHAG01000257.1_pt1 | contig 46049 bp, 40 predicted proteins | sample 1577081 | NCBI WGS metagenome assembly OHAG01 (sample SAMEA3541513, study PRJEB24748) | human gut metagenome | biome: human gut; feature: human-associated habitat; material: faeces | place: China | collected 2012
CGTAAGTTAGTAAATTGGTTACCGGTAACTTACACACTTCATTTTACACTCCCAAAGGCCATCCCCATAAGACACTATTTATATGGGTAATAATAGCATACAACATAACCTACTCCTCCTAAAACTAGTTTTATATGCCGTGAGATAGAGAGGCTTCATTAAAAATAAGGACGATAAAATTAATTACCTCTCATCCCAAAAATTAACCTATTTAATATTTTATACTGCACATAGATTCTATTATTCTATTTATTCTTAAAAATTTCAATAAATTTAAATTAAAACATAATAAATATAATTAAGGTTTCCATTAATTGCATTTATTGTGTTTTAATTCTTTTAAATACACATACACGATTTATTTAATGAGATTTAATCATACTTTTAAATAAAAATATGGGGTTATAACATGATAAAGTAACATGTCATAACCCCATTACTTTATGCAAACTTATTTCTTATATGCTACTTCCAAAGCATTCAAAAAGTCGTTTACTAAATCTTCTGTATCTTCAATACCACACGAAATACGGAGTAAACCATCTGTAATGCCCATCTTTAATCTTTCTTCACGAGGAACATCATAATGGGAAGACATAACCGGATAGGACAAAGTTGTTCTATATCCACCCAAAGTCATTGCATAGTGTGCAAAGCTCAGAGCGCGCATAAATTTGTTCATTTTATCGCGGTCTTCCGGCAATTCAATGCTAAGCATGCCGCCAAAATCATTGAACTGTTTCTTTGCTAATTCATGCTGCGGATGATTCGGAAGGCTCGGGTGATTTACTTTTAATACATATGGGCTTTCATCTAATGCTTTTGCCAAGGCAGTTGCATTTTTAGCCTGCTGTTTAACACGAAGCTGAATCGTTCTGAAACCACGCTGAACTAACCAGCTAGAGAACGGATCTGCCTGAGTTCCAAGAAGAACCTGAAGATCGTAAGCTTTTTTGATGAGAGAAGCTTTACCAGTAGCAGAACCGCATACAGCATCACTATGGCCGTTAGCGAATTTCGTCAAGCTATTAACAACAACATCAGCACCAAAGTCTAAGGGGCGGCACTGAACACAAGTCATAAAGGTGTTATCTACTACAAAAATAGCATTATTATGGGCAATATCAGCGATAGCCTGCAAATCCGGAACTGTAATCATCGGATTGGATACAGTTTCTGTATAAAGCAATTTTGTATTAGGACGAACAGCCTTTTTAACACTTTCGAGATCCGTAAAATCAACGAAAGTCGTTTCAACACCATAATGACTTAATACTTTTGTGAAGATATCAATTGTTTCACCATATAATGTCATATCCGACAAAATATGATCGCCAGCTTTGACATTAGAGATAATCGTTGTCGAAATTGCTGCCATGCCAGAGCTGCACGCGATGGAGTCTTCGCCGTTTTCTGCATAAGTCATCAATTTAATAAGTGCGCTCCGATTAGGGTTACGATTTCTGTTGTAGCAAAAACCGTGTTCATCATAGCGTTTTTGTAAATCGTCCAAATCTTCAACGTTGAATGCAGTCGTCATATAAATGGGAGTTGCTTCTGCATTTGTTGCGGGTTCATCAATATAAATTCCCTTAGACAAAACATCTGTTGCAAATTTGAACTTTTTACTTGTTTCTTTAAACATTTGTAATACCTCCTATGCGTTTGATGACTTTAGTATATGGTCTATAGCTACAATAGAGTCAACATTAATTTCGCTAAGTAATTTTTAATATGTGTTTGAGATATATTTTTCTATTTTTTGTTGACTCTATCGTAACTATATAGTTTAAGATTAGGTCAACACACAAATGCATTTGTATCATCATTAAAGCTTTATCATTTAAGTATCATTATCAACTAAATATGTATGGGAGGTAGTTCGTATGTTAGCGCATGTTTTAAATGCAATAAACGACTTCTTTTGGAGCATACCATTTATTGCATTTGTAATTTTTGTTGGTGCTTATTTTACAATAGGTGGGAAGTTCTTTACAGTTAGGCATTTCGGACATATTCTTAATAATACTTTCCTTAGTATGTTTAAGAAAGATGCCCACAAAAAATCTCAAGGTACTGTATCACCGTTCGAAGCAATTTGTATTTCAGTAGGTGGTAACGTAGGTATGGGGACCATCGGCGGTGTAGCTACAGCCGTTGCAACTGGCGGACCTGGTGCAGTTTTCTGGATGTGGTTATGGGCATTCTTTGGCATGATGGTCAAGATGGTTGAAACTACGTTAGGTTGTTATTATCGTAGCCGTAATGAAAAAGGTGAATATTATGGCGGCGGTACGTACATGCTGGAAAAAGGTATTGCCCGCGAAATGCACCATCACAAATTTGGTACTACCCTGGCAGTATTGTTCGGTATTGGCTTTGTTGCCCAATTTTTAGGTGGTTCCCAGGTTTACACAATTTCTGAAATTTTAAAAACAAGTTTTGGTATCGACCAGATGTTAGTAACAGTTTTATACACGGCTTTACTGTACTATGTTATTTATCATGGCATTCCGGGCGTAGCAAAATTTGAAAAATACGCAACACCATTTAAATGCTTATTATATTTAGTTGGCTGCCTTTTCTTGATTCTCTTTAACTATGAAAACATTCCGCATATGTTCTACCTGATTTTCCATGATGCTTTCACAGGTACTGCCGCTGTTGGTGGTTTCGCCGGCGCTACAATTGCTAAGGTTATTGGCGATGGCGTTGCTAGATCCATCAATGCTAACGAAGCTGGTCAGGGTTCTTCTCCGTTCATTTACGGTTCTGCTGATACTCCCCATCCGGTTCGTCAGGCACTTTGGGCTTCTTTCGACGTATTCGTTAATACAATGATTGTTTGCTCTTTGACTGCACTTTGCGTAATTGCTACTGGTGTTTGGGATTCCGGTATCAAAGGTGCTTCTTTAAGTATTGCTGCATTTGAAACGGCATTTGGCTTTGGTGGTGACGTATTCTTAGGTATCGTTGCTATCTTGTTCGGTATCACAGTTACAAGTGGTTGGTTCAGTTTCTATGTCGCTGTTATTAACCATGGTTTCAGAAGCCATCCTATTTTACGTGATAAGTTAGTAAAAATCTTCAAACTTGTATATCCTATTCCTAACCTTATCATTGTCGGTTCCATTGTTTATACAGGAAACGGCCCTGATTTATTCTGGACAATTGTTAATATCACATTGATTGCTCCTGTTGCAACTAACTTGTTAGGTCTGTTTATCTTGCGTAAGAAATTCTGGGCCTTGCTGAAAGACTATAAAGCTAGATATATGGGAATCGGCACTGTAGATCCTAATTTCTACGTTTTCTATGAAGATGACCCTGAAGTATTTGCACAGGAAGAAGCTATCCGCCAGAAAGCACGCCAAATTGAACAGGCTGCTCACAAGCAAGCAGATATTTAAACATAAAGAGATATTTTTGACTTTGTGTGTTAAAAAGTATTTGTAAATTAATTCGCTTAAGAAAAATGGATTTCCGACTCTAAAAAGTTGGAAATCCATTTTTATACTGAATCACATGGAAGGCAATCCTATAATAGAAACCGGGGACAGCGCTGATTAAGATTAGCGCTGTCCCCGGTTTCTATATTCATTACTTATCTTTAAAATGTTTGTACACTTCTTGCGCAAAAACACCTAGTACTTTGTGCTGCAGGTCTTCGTTTGAGAGGAGGAACTGCAGAAATTCCTGGTTCTGTTCGGCGCCGTCGATAAGGGCGTCTTCCAGTTGGTCGTAATACGAGAGCTGGAAGTTATTGAAGTCGTTGTTTTGGGCGCTTTGTTTGAGTTTGTCCGAGTCGAGCATGACGTCGCGGACTTGGAGGACGGCTTTGAGGGCTACGTCGCTGTTGAAGTGTTTGCCCATGCGGCTGTTGATGTCTTCAATGATTTCGGAGAGGCGTTTTTTCTTTTCTTCGGTCAGGCTCAGGGAGTCGGCTGACGGGAGTTTTACGAAGGGGTCCGGTGTGAGCTTACCGGGGCCGTAGGTGGCGCCTTTTTCCTGGACGAATTGGCTGGCTTTGATTTTTCCGTCCAGGTTGTAGCCGCCGCCGGGGTTGTCCAGGTTGATGTACGACAGGAGGTGGTCGATGAAGCGGTATTTTTTGTGGAGCTGTACGTCTTCAAAGCACGAGGCCTGAATGAGGAATTCGTAGTAGCGCACGAAGTGGCGCATGGCCATAACGATTTCGTGCTGTGTTTCCAGTTTGTCGTACTTTTTGATGAATTTTTCTGAACGCCGCAGGTACGACGCGAGTTTTTGCTTATCTGCTGTCGTAGGCTCCGGTTTATAAATAATTTCACTGGCGTGTTCAATATCGTCCGGATCGAGAACTTCGTAGGCGTCGACCTTCATTTCCAGTTGATAAATTTCTGACGACGTGACAGAGTTAGACAGGATGGTCGTCGTGTAGTACGGCGCAAAGGCCTTTTGGATGTCTTCGTAGGAGTTCTTGAAATCGAGGATGAACGTGTGCTTTTCATAGGGCGGGCAAATGCGGTTCAGACGGGAAAGTGTCTGGACAGCGGCCACGCCGTGGAGCTGTTTCAGGACGTACATGGCGCAGAGCTTGGGCTGGTCAAAGCCGGTCTGGTACTTATTGGCTACGAGGAGAATCTGGTAGTCGTTTTTATTGAATTCTCCAGGCAGGGCGTTTTCGGGAAAGCCGTTCATGCCCGTTTCTGTGTATTCCCCAGCTTCATGAGGCAGCTTTACCGTCCCGGAAAAAGCGACGAGGGCTTTGATGTTCTTGTAGCCCTTGATATGGATATACTTCTCAAAGGCCAGGCGGTATTTGACGGCTTCTTCGCGGGACGACGTGATGACCATAGCCTTGGCCGTACCGCCTAATTCATCCATGACGGTCGTGCGGAAGTGTTCCACAATGATTTCGATGCGCTGGGCAATATTTGTGTCGTGGAGCTTGATGAAGCGGGCAATTTGCCGCTTGGCATCGCTGGTCTTGCACTGCGGGTCCTCTTCGATTTCCTTGTTGAGCTTGAAGAACGTGTCGTACGTAATATAATTTTCCAAGACGTCGAGAATAAACCCTTCCTGAATGGCCTGTTTCATGGAATAGGTATGGAAGGCTTCGTATTTGCCCATGGTGTTGACGCGGCCAAAGAGTTGCAGTGTCGTCGCCTTAGGCGTCGCTGTAAAGGCAAACATGGAGACGTTGGCCTGTTTGCCGTTGCGCTGGATTTCGTCGTGAATCAGGTCTTCTACGTCGCGGGAATCGTCATCGCCGGAGCCCAGGACCTTGGTAACGGCAGCCATGTTCTTGCCGGCCGTCGACGAGTGGGCTTCGTCGATGATGACGGCGAAATGCTTGTTTTTGAGGCCGGCCACGCTGTCGACGATGTAAGGAAATTTTTGCACCGTCGTGGCGATAATCTTCGTGTTGCCCCGCAGGGCGGCGGCCAGGTCGGCAGAGGTACATTCGTCGTTCATGACTTTAATAAAGCCCGATTGGTGTTCCAGGCTCATGACGGCCTGTTGGAGCTGCCGGTCGACGACGACGCGGTCGGTCATGATGATGATATTGTCAAAAATAATCCGGTTGTCCCGGTCGTGCTGCGACGCCAGGCGGTAGGCCAGCCAGGCGATGGAATTGGTCTTGCCCGAACCGGCGCTGTGCTGGATGAGGTAGTTTTGGGACGTGCCGTTTTCGACGACGTCGGCCAGGAGCTTACGGATGACGTCAAGCTGATGGTAGCGCGGGAAAATAAGGTTTTCCGAGGTCTTCAGCTTTCCCGTCACGGCGTCCTTGCTTTCCTTGTGCTCAAGATAGAGGAAGCGGCTCAGGAGGTCGAGGATGGTATCCTTTTGCAGGATATCGTCCCACATGTAGGACACACTGTAGCGGTCCGGATAGTTGGGATTGCCGGCGCCAGCGTCGACACCGGTACCGTTTCCTTGGTTAAAGGGCAGGAAAAAGGTACTCTCCTTTTTGAGGCGCGTCGTCATGTACACTTCGTCGAGATCCATGGCAAAGTGTACAAGGGCGCCGGCTTTAAAGAGAAATAGCCTGTCCTTGGGATTCCGTTCCAGCCGGTACTGCCGGATGGCGTTCTGATAGGACTGGCCGGCAAAGTTGCACTTCAGCTCAAAGGTCATGATGGCAAAGCCGTTGAGGAAGAGGACCAGGTCGACCCGTTCGTCATCGCTGGCCCAAACCTCTTCCATGACGGAGAACCTGTTTTTCTCGTACTTGGCGACGAGATTCTGATTGAATGAAGCCGCCGGCTTGGTGTACATGAGGGAAAGGTGCTGATTCTGAATGTCTACGCCGTGCTTCAAGACCTGGAGGAGGCTGCTGTTTTTCTTGGTAATATTCTGATTGATGAACTGGACCAGCGTTTCTTCTAGCTTATCCTTATAGACCTTGCGCAAGGAAGCCATGGTTTCCGCCTGTGTATCGTTGAGAAACTGGAAAAGAAGCTCTCTGTCGAGGGCAAGCTGGCGATCAAACTTCTCGGCCGGACGGATGATATAGCCCGCATCCTGCAAGCGGTCCAGGATATAGTGCTGATACTCCTTTTCAGACAGGATATTATTCACAAGGCACCTCCTTCTTCCCCGTCACATATTCGTAAATGAGGGATTTTTTGTATTGGGCCAGCGTTTCGAGCTGCTGTTGCTTTAATTCAACGGTTTTTCCTATTTCTTCTATGATTCCGTCTAAATAATCGGCAATCTCTTCCTGTTCCCGTTTTGATGGTACTGGAATTTCAAAGTTATTGAAAGCAAAGGTTTGAAGTCGCCATCTGCCTAAATTAGAAACTCCATTGCCAAGAGAATAGAATATTCTACATAAATAACAGGTCTGCATGACATACTTATAATATCGTTTGCAATTCCGCTCCGTATTTCTCAAGCAAAAGACACGATAGTCAGGACTAGTTACGCCAAAGCGATCTGACAAATCCACGCCACCAGTTAAAAGGTCCATATGATTCATTACAAATTCACCGGGATAGAGAAATTGGTAATTGCTATAATCAGATGCTAACTGGCCTTCATTTTTTGAAGTATCCTTAACCTTGACACCTTTCTGCGTCACTGAAAGAACATCATATCCTTCTTTTCCTGCAATGCGTTTTTTAATTTCAAACAGATATTTAATATCAGAAAGATGCCATGTAGCCGGTATTTCACGCCAATATTGGTTTCCGCTGTCTTTCATTTCCACGTTCCGGTCCAGTCCTTTGGTGACGGCTTCGCTAATGACGGAGCGTTTATACTGGTCCAGTGTGTCGATTTCGGTCTGGATGTCTGCTTGCAAAGAATCAATTTCGGCACATTTTTTGTCGAGGAAAGAAATAATTTTTCTTTGCTCTTGTACGTTCGGATAAGTCATAGGCATATTTTCATATTTATCTGCCCCAATATTTTGAATTGTTGCCTGTGAAAAAATTTGATTTGTCCAATTCCAATATGCGTTGCTAAGAGTATAATAATATGCCCATTCGGGGTAAATTTTATCATTAGTATATGCAGAAATTAAATATCCTGCAAAAGCGGCTCTGCCATACTTTTCCTTATATAAAAAAGTTTTGCCTACACTAGCACCACTACGGGCAAATAGCAATGCATTATCTTTTAAGATGTATTTTCTTGCAGCATCTTCTGATAAAGATAATTTATTTTCTTGCTTCAATTTTCCATCTAAAGTGATATCTGTAATTCTAATATATCTTGGTAAACTTTCTTCATATTCAATGCCACTTTCTGTTGCCCCATATTGCATAGGCATACTTAATAAATATTTAAACCTGGATATATTCCAATCTTCCGGTATTTCCCCAATCCAATCAATCCCGCTATCTTTCATGTCTCTCATATTCAGCACCTCACTCAAAGAGTTTCCGAATCCGGTCGTTGACGGATTGTTCCAGAGTGACGAATTTTTGGGCTAGTGCGTCGCTCGGTTCGGGCTGCTCGTATGTGTAGAAATAGCGTGTAAAGGGGATTTCAGCGCCGGTCTTGATGACGGGTTTCTTCTTCGTCAGGTCTTCTTCAAAGAAGGCTTTGGCGTCGGGGATGTGAGGCAGGACTTCGCGAGCCATGTAGGTGTCGATGTCTTCTTCGATGTTGACGAGTTCCGTGTCCTTCGTGTCCTTGTCATAGAGGATATGACCTTTTTTATCGCGCTGGATTGTAGCAGTTTTATCCATGGCTGAGAGGCCGTCCATGATTTTATCTATGAGTTTCTTATCTGCCGTCACGTCCTGCAGGGCCGCTTCGAGGACCGGCCGGAAGAGGTCAGGCGACGGGTAGAGCTGATCCGTTGCGGCAGCCTGTAAGGCGCTGATAATAGCATTGTACTGCTCTTCATTAGCTACCATAGCATCGAGTTTCTTTTGGTCCTTAGCAGACAGTTCTTCCGCGTTTTGCCATTCGGCAACCTTAGCGGCATCGTAGAGGCCAGACAGGACGTTTTGCGCTACGAGATTATCGATACGTTCCGGCGTAATGCCGTAACTGCGCTGCAAGGGCTGCATGACCGTGTATTCGCGGTAAATGAACTCGCTGTTGCGGAAAATCTTGACCTTATCGCCAGGCGTAAAGCCGGCATAGAGCTCCGTAATGGCCTTGCGGTCTGTGGCACTGATTTCGTTGCGCTTGTTGCCCAAGGCCTTGCGCAGCTTGTGGCACAGGTCCGATGCATCGATGAGCTGCACCTTGCCTTTGCGTTCAGTGCGCTTATTTTTGGAGAGAATCCAAATATAGGTGGCAATACCCGTGTTGTAAAAGAGATCCGTCGGCAAGGCGATGATGGCTTCGATGAGGTCGTTTTCCAGGAGCCAGCGGCGGATCTGGCTTTCACCTGAGGACGTACCGCCACTAAAGAGGGGCGAGCCGTTTTCGATGATGGCACAGCGGCCACATGTGTCGTCCAGCTTGTTCACAGCCGACTGCAGGAAGAGGAGCTGCATGTCACCGGAACCGGGCAGGCCGGCGCCCCAGCGGCCGTCAAAGCCTTTTTCATATTCTTCCCTGACGGCGGCTTCGACACCTTCAGCGGCGTCCTTACCGCCCCAGGCCGTACCAAAGGGTGGATTTTCCAGGACAAAGCGCATGGCTGTGCCTTCGAAGCAGTCCTTTTTCATGGTGTCCTGGTACTGGATGTTGCCGGCATCCTGGCCCTTGATCATCATTTCGGCCTTGCAAATGGCGTAGGATTCAGGGTTGATTTCCTGACCGAATAAGTAAATGTTCGCATCGGGGTTATAGCGTTTGATAAAATCGTTGGCCGTAGAGAGCATACCGCCTGTGCCTGCAGCCTGGTCCAGGATGGTAATGACCTTGCCGGGCGCGTAAATATCGTCACAGCCCTCGGCCAAAAGGATATTGACCATGAGCTTAATAATATCCCGGCCTGTATAATGGTCGCCGGCTTCAGCGTTTTCAGAAAAACGACGGATGAGGTCTTCAAAGATATAGCCCATCTTCACATTGTCGATGGTCTGCGGGTCCAAATCGAGCTCCGAAAAGGCCTTAACGATGGAAAAGAGACGGCCATTCTTACTCATTTTATCGATTTCTTCACCGAAATTGAGGCCGCTTTCTTTAGACATGAGGATCGTATTGACCGTTTCCGAAAAGCCGGCCAGATAATCCTTGAAATTATCGGCCAGGTGGTCTGCATCGTTGAGGAGCTCAGCTAAGGTAAAACGGCTCGTATTATAAAAGGAATAGCCGGAAATACGGCACATAGCCTTAGGCGGGTATTTCGGGTTTTCCACGTATTTGGCAACGACGGCCTCTTTCGTCGCCGCTAAGGCACATTCAAAACGGCGGATGATAGTCATGGGGATGATGACATCCTTATACTTATCACTGCGGTACGTGCCGCGCAGCTTGTTGGCAATGGACCAAATAAAATTAACTTCTGCTGAGACATCGACAGGCGCATCGTCCCACATGGCCTCGATTTTCCGTGATTCTGACATAGGATTTCCTCATTTCTGCTCTTTTTTAGCGCGTACACGCGTTCAGCTCTTGTATATTCTTATCTTATTGTAATGGACTCTGCAGGGACTGTAAACCTTCCAGGCACTTCTTTTGTACGGGCGCCTTTGGTTTCCCGTCTTCTGCTTAGGCCGGTGCTACCCGCATTTCCTGGCGTCTGCCAGACATATGCCTATCCTGCTACATTTTCTATCGCATAAATCAGACACCCATTTGTCCATCACGCTGTCCAAAAGTATAAAAAATCCCCTGCCAATGCGTGCTGTGGCGGACTGTTTTTCGTAATGTTTCCGCATGGCTTGGGGGATATGCTATAATAAGAGCAATTATGGCACTTTATTTAGGAAGGAGGTGTTCTACATGGCCCGTCAACGCCATCGTACACCCTTAGATTACGAGGCCGAGGATAAACAGGATATACGCCGGCAGGAGTTTATTTTCCTGAGTACGTTTTTTCTGATGGTTCTGCTCATGGTTTCTTTATATTTCCAGCTTAGCCTGCTGGCGATCGGCGCCGTAGTGGTGGCGCTCTTGGCTTCTACGGTTGGTTTCTGCATTCATTATCGTACCTTTTTTTCCATGCGCGACCGGGGACAGCGGACGGAGAGCGTTCTCATTTCCCTTTATGGCAGTTTGATCCTGACGCTGATTTGTGCGTATTATTACACGCAGGACCAGCCTTTATCGCTCGATTATGCACTGATTTTTCTCTTTGGTTTCTTTTTCTTCACCTTCATGGTCTACCGCAGTATTGCCCGTTATTTTGTCGTCGGCAATAAACGGCAGCGTATCAAAAACTAAAAAAACGGCAACGAGGCCTTTCCTTCGTTGCCGTTTTTTTCTTTAGTTCATGATACTGGCGAGATAGTGGCTGATTTCGATCAGGTTTTGGTCCGGGTCGCGGATGTAGACGGAAAGGATGGGGCCTAAGGCGCCGGTACGCTGGACGGGCCCTGTTTCGATGGGTACGTTCAGGGCTTTTAAGCGTTTTTCTACGTTTTCTATGGTGTCGTCGGTGACAAAGCACAGGTCAGCCGAGCCGGGCGTCGGCTTTTCTGCCTTCGGTTCCCATTCGTGGCCTTTTTCGTGGAGATTGATTTTTTGCCCGCCAAAGACCAGGGCATGGCGTGTGCCGTGAAACATGACGTCTTTCATGCCGAGGACCTTGGTGTAAAAGGCGACGGTCTTTTCTACATCGGCAACGGTCAGGACGAGATGGTCCAGCCGTTTCAGCGTAATAGGCGCAGGCTCTGTGTGCTGCATAGGAACACCTCCTTACAAAAAAAGCACGATCCGCCTGGGCGAATCGTGCTCGTGTACTGCAATTAGTTGTTTTCTTTAGCGAGGATGTCCGTCGTGATAGCGTCGGAGCAGCATACAGCTACTACGTCAGCAATATCTTCGGAGGAGCAACCACGGGAAAGGTCAAGGATCGGTTTAGCAAGGCCCTGAACCAAAGGTCCAAGAGCGGTGGCATTAGCAAAGCGCTGTACCATCTTATAACCGATGTTAGCTGCATCGAGGTTCGGGAAAATGAGGATGTTGGCATGGCCGGCAACTTTGGAGCCCGGTGCTTTGTGTTCGCCAACTTCCGGAACGAGGGCAGCGTCAGCCTGGAGTTCGCCGTCGAAGTCGAAGTCTACGTTGCGTTCTTTCAGGATTTCTACAGCCTGGCGGACCGTGTCAACCGTTTCGCCGGAGCCGGAGCCTTTTGTGGAGTAGGAAAGGAGAGCAACTTTCGGGTTGAGCATCTGAACGGTTCTGCGGGCACGTTCTACGCAGATGCAAGCGATATCGGCGAGCTGGTCAGCTGTCGGATAAGGGATAACGCCGCAGTCACCGAGTACGAGGATACCATTGTCGCCGTACTGCGGAGTATTGGTAAGAAGAATGAAAGCACTGGATACAGTCTTGTTGCCTTTACGGGGTCCAATAACCTGTAAGCCGGCGCGGATAACGTCAGCGGAAGTCGTAGCGGCACCGGAAACAACACCGTCAGCTTCGCCCATAGCAACGAGGCCGGCTGCGAAGAAGGTGTAGTTGGACATCATGATTTCGCGGGCTTTTTCTACGGTCATGCCTTTCTTTTCGCGGCGTTTTGCGAAGTACTGGCACAATTCGTCCATGCGATAGTATGTAGCAGGATTCAAAACTTCAACACCTGTCAGATCGATCTGGAATTTGGCAGCATCCTGTTTGATTTTGCTCAAATCACCAACGAGGATAATGCGGGCGTAGCCTTCTGCCAAAACGCGTTCAGCAGCTTTCAGGACACGACGGCTATTGGTTTCCGGAAGTACGATTTTCTTCTGTGCTTTGGAAACACGAGCTTTCAAATCTTCTGTAAATCTCATGTGTAACAACTCCTTATGGATACTAGATGGTCTTAAAACGTTCCATGTCTATTATAGTACAAAATATGATGCAAATCAAAAGGGTTTTGCACATATTTTGCATGACAAAAAGAAAAGTACAACGTATTAGTCCGCCAGGCCTGCAGGACAGTTTTTCCGCGGTGTTGCGCCCTCTTTCAGGAGGATGCAAAAAAAGTCTGCCTACCGGTTAGGGTACGCAGACTTGTAAAGAGTTTTGGTGGGCGATAACGGGCTTGAACCGCTGACATCCTGCTTGTAAGGCAGGCGCTCTCCCAGCTGAGCTAATCGCCCAAAAAAAATGGTGACCCCTGCGGGATTTGAACCCACGTTCACGCCGTGAAAGGGCGGTGTCTTAACCACTTGACCAAGGGGCCATGCAAAAGGATGAATATGGTGATCCACCCGAGATTCGAACTCGGGACACCCTGATTAAAAGTCAGGTGCTCTGCCAACTGAGCTAGTGGATCAAAAAATTTGGCAGGGGTAGCTGGATTCGAACCAACGATGACGGAGTCAGAGTCCGTTGCCTTACCGCTTGGCGATACCCCTGTATGGCTCCTCAAGTAGGACTCGAACCTACGACAAATCGGTTAACAGCCGATTGCTCTACCGACTGAGCTATTGAGGAATAAATGGAGCGGAAAACGAGGCTCGAACTCGCGACCCCCACCTTGGCAAGGTGGTGCTCTACCACTGAGCTACTTCCGCATGACGACGAAAATTATTTTAGCACATCTTCATCAGCTTGTCAACAAGTTTTTTTGAAAACTTGAAGTTTTTCTTTCGCTTGATGGTCTTGCGCTGTGTCCGTCGGAACACTTGATTATAATACCAAACCCTATCAGATATGTCAATAGATTTTTTACAAAAAATATAAGTTTTGTAAATTCCCATAGTAACTTCCAGCTGTGCTGCCAGCTGGAAGCTACTACGAGAACCGTACAAGTCCTTAAAAAGGCCCTTAGAAGGCCGGGCATTCGCCGATAAAGCCGCGTACGACGTTGGGGATGGTGAGATCCTTTGTGCCGGCGCCGTAGGCTGTGATTTCATGGATAAAGGAAGCCGGACGGGGGCCTGTATAGGCAGCCAGGGTTTTTACGAGGGCTGCGCCTGTAGGCGTAACCAGTTCGCCGCGGATATCCGTAGAATAATAGGGCAGGCCGGCGAGCAGTTCTGCCGTTGCCGGTGCCGGTACGGGCATGATACCGTGGGCACAGCGTACGAAGCCGCTGCCCGTATGGAGGGCCGACGCGCCGATCTGTTCAATGCCCAAGTAGTCGAGACACCAAATAGTACCGACGATATCGAGGATGCAGTCGATAGCGCCTACTTCATGGAAGTGGATCTGTTCTACCGGGACGCCATGGACCTTGGCTTCGGCAGCAGCCAGGGCGCCAAAGACGGCGAGGCTCTTTTTCTTTGCAGCGTCCGAGAAGGGCGACGCTTCAATGATTTTCGTAATATCTGCCAGGCCGCGGTGCTGATGGTGGTGATGATGGCCTGTGGAATCGACCAAGCCCGCTGCGCCGTGGACGTGTGGGGCTGCTGCCTGGGCGTCGGCGTGAACGTGGTCGTGATGATGTTCGTGTTCGTGGTCATGAGCGTGTTCATGGTCGTGTTCATGGTCATGTTCATGTTCGTGCGTGTGTTCATGAGCGTGCTGATGGCCGTGGTCCTGTTCCGCATCGAGGCGGACATTATAATAGACAGACTGGATGCCCAGTTTATTGACCGATTCACAGACCAGGGAGTAGCCGTCTAAGCCCAGCTGGCCCATGGCTTCTTTAAATTTTTCAAAAGGCACGCCGGCTTGAATGAGCATACCGACAAACATGTTGCCGCTAATGCCGGAAAAGCAATCGAGATACAAGGTTTTCATGATATACACTCCATTTCCTATAGTTTATCGTGCATGAGCTGTACAGCCGCATCGAGGAGGGACAGGCCCAGGACGGAGCCCATGCCCTGATCGTCCTTACCGGCGCCGGTCAGCAAGGGATGCATTTGCAAATAGGTCATTTGCATTTGGTGTACCGGTTCGTTGTAGGCTGCCGACGGGAAGACAAAGTCCGTCACCTTTTCCTGCAGGGCGTGGGCCAATAAGACGGCGGCGCCGGTAACGCCGTTGTCAAAGACGACGAGCATACGCCGCTGGGCAGCGGATAAGATAAAGCCCGTCATGGCGGCAATGTCCGGCGAGCCGGCTTTTTGCAGCAGCTCCATAGGCTGCGCCGCATCGAGGCCGTGTGTGCGCAGCATGGCGCTGAGCATCTTTACCTGGTTCCGTTCCTGCAGCGTCCCTTGGAGGCCTGCCAGCTTTTGACGGTAAAAGGCCGCCGTCACGATAAAGCCCGTCAGGAGGGCCCGTTCGCCAAGGTTGCCCAGGCCAATGGCCGTGTAGCCTTCATCGGCCAGATTTTGGGCAATCTGGATACCGCTATAAAAGGCGTCGAGCATTTCGTCTTCCGTCATGGCCGGGCCGTTGCCATAATAATGGCTGCCGTGCATGACCTTCAGGTCCTGTACGCCCATACTTTCAGGAATATCCTCTTCCAGGCCCAGGTCGAGGAGGAGCACGCCGGCGTTGACGCGGTGGGCGACCTTGTTGATGGCCCCTTTGCCGCCGGCAATTTCCAGTGCGTCGGCCTTGCTGTTCTTCCCTTTTGATTCATTCTTGCCGCCGTCTACGGCGTGGTCTGCCGCAAACAGGACGACGGCCTTTTTCAGCGGCTCCGGCTGCAGTGTGCCCGCAACGCCGGCAATGCGCTCCGCTACGTGGCTCACGGTCGCATCGGCTGTACCGCTGGCAGCCAGACGCTGGCGGCACTGTTCCTGCACCAGCACGTCTGCCCCTTCGATGAGGGAAATAAACTGCTGCAATTCTTCGTCCATATATCCGTCTCCTCTCGGTTGTATGTCTTATGTCGTATGCCTTATATTATATCATATACTATCCCCTGCTCTATCCCCCCATCCCCCTTAGGCAGATAAAAAATTCTCATAAAAAAAGCTGCCCACGACGGAGCAGCTTTTTTATTTTTCTATATAGGTCTTATTTCAGGGATTCGCCAAATTCGTTGGCATCCAAGATGGCTTTTTTGAAGATTTCTGCCGTCATCGGTTCCGGTACGCACGTCCATTCACGGGCATCGGGGCCTTTGGCAACAATCTTATCGACTTCGTCGACGCTGATGTCGAGGTCGGAGAGCTTCGTCGGATAGCCGCATTTCTTGTAGAAGGCAGCCAGCTTGTCGCGCTGTTCAAACTGTTTGTCGTAGGTCAGGAGGACCAGGACGCCGAAGGAAACGATTTCGCCGTGGAGGTGTTTTTCTACAGACTGCGGCAGTACGGTCGAGGAGTTGTAGAAGAGGTGGGCTACAGACGAGTTGTAATAGTATTCCGTTTCGTCCGTTGCGCAGTTGGAAACGAGGCCCGTGCTGACGATGATGTCCAGGACGACCTGCTGCAATTCGAAGGTAACCTGTTTCTTTTTGAAGTCTTCCAGGGCTTTTACGCCATAGGCAATGAGGGGCTTCGTGCAGACCGTAGCCAGGGCGCGGGCGACTTCGACGGTGTGGAACATTTCGCCTTTGCGGCTCGAGAGTTCGCATTCGCATTCCTTGCTCATGGCATCGCCAATGCCGGCCCAGAAGAGTTCGTACGGCGAATCGGCAATGATGGTCATGTTGATAAAGGTATGAACGGGCGGCTGATCGAGGTAGTAGTAGCCGGCAAAGGATTTGTCAGCCTTGTACATAACGGAAATAGCCGTAACCGGTGCGCAGTTGGAGGAAACCGTCGGGAAGGCGAAGATAGCCTTGTTGGCTTTATCGGCTACGACCTTACAGGTATCGATTGCGCGGCCGCCGCCGACAGCAAAGATGAGGTCGGCCTGCTGGACAGCAGGATTGGCCAGGAGCATGTCTACGTTTTCAAAGGTAGCGTCGCCGCCATACCACAGGGTGCCGACTACTTCGAGCGGAGTATCTTTAATAGCTGCCAGGATCGCATCCTGCGCTTTGGAGAGAGCTGTCTTGCCGCCGATGATGACGACCTTTTTACCGAAAGGACGTGTGATTTTGCCAATAGCGTCATAGGCATTGGCGCCTACGGTATAGGCCGGTAATACGAGTGTGTAATCAGATTTGGACATACATATAACCCCCTTTAAGGATAATCAATAGTTCCCCAGTATGGAATTATTATACCATACTTGCACGGCTTATGACATAGAGAAATTTTTCGTAGTACTTATGTTCATGAATGAAATTTGCAGCTAATGTGACCATAATTCTTTACTTATGTAAAAGTTGCGAAAAGTGCAACTATTCTGTCCGTTTCTACTTAAACGTTTCATCTCATTTTGTTCTTTTTTCTCCTTTCCAGCCTGTAAACTGTCACTGTACTTTTACTATATTTTTTTAGCATGTATAATATTCTCTATAATCATTATATATACACCTATTGTAGTTCTCACATAGCATATGCGTCGCATGTAGTACCTATGCGGTACGGATTTACGTTTTCTGTATATTCTGCAATGGGCGCATTACTTTTAATGGACAATCGCTCTCCGTTTGTCCATCTGTAAGAGAATGACGCTTGCTATTTTTATAATAAAGAATTACAGTATAAGCATGATGCAGGGTATTCTCTTTCGTAATCCTTATTTTTCATTTTAGTCCACAGTTTTATGCTGTGTATAGAAAGAGTAATGCTACTATTTTAAAAAAGGAGGTTTTTTGTATGAACGGTTTGTTTGTTGTTATTATTTCCGCGTTAGTATTCGTACTGGCATACCGTTTCTACGGCGCTTTTATCGGTGCCAAGGTATTAACGGTCAACCAGTACAACGTCACTCCGGCCTTCCGTTTTGAAGATGGTCATGACTATGTACCGACTAATAAATACGTCGTATTCGGTCATCATTTTGCTGCCATCGCCGGTGCCGGTCCGCTCGTAGGCCCTGTTATTGCCGCTCAGTTCGGTTATTTACCGGGTGCTCTCTGGATTCTTCTCGGTGGTGTTTTGGCCGGTGCAGTTCATGACTGTGTTATCCTCTTCTGCTCCATGCGTTACGATGGCAAGTCCATCGCTGAAATCGCTAAAGCTCAGATTGGTGACAAGGTCGGCTTGGCCACATCTTTCGCCGTACTGTTCCTGAACATCTTAGCTATGGCTGGGATGGCTGTTGTTATCGTCAACGCCCTGCATGACAGCCCTTGGGGTACCTTTACCATCGGCATGACGATTCCTATCGCTATCTTCATTGGTATTTACATGCAGTATCTCCGTCCTGGCAGAATCCAGGAAGGCACGATCATCGGTGTTGTCCTCACGTTGCTCGCCGTTATTGCCGGCCCGTGGGTACAGCATTCGGCTACACTCGCTCCGATGTTCACCATTAGCGCGTTTGGTATTTCCGTTGCTCTTATCATTTATGGTTTCGTCGCTGCAGCTCTTCCTGTATGGCTGCTCCTGGCACCGCGTGATTACCTCTCCACGTACATGAAGATCGGTACAATCGGCGCCTTGGCTATTGGCGTTATCATCGTTGGGCCGACCATTCAGATGCCGGCTTTGACGCAGTTCTGTGCTGGCGGTGGCCCGGTTATTACCGGTCCGGTTCTGCCGTACATCTTTATCACCATCGCTTGTGGCGCCGTTTCCGGTTTCCACGCTATGATTTCTACAGGCACAACGCCGAAGATGCTGATGAATGAACGTTCTATCGTTCCTGTTGGCTACGGCGCTATGCTGACTGAATCCTTCGTAGCTATGATGGCCCTCATCGCTGCTACGTCCCTTGTTCCGGCCGACTACTTTGCTATCAACTCCACGGCTGAACATTTCAATGCCTTGAATATGCAGGTTGTCGATCTGCCGCAGTTGAGCCAGATGGTTGGTGAAAACGTTGCTCACCGTCCGGGCGGCGCTGTTTCCCTGGCAGTAGGCATGGCCTTCATCTTCTCTAACATTCCTGGTCTGGAAAGCTTGATGAACTACTGGTATCACTTCTGCATCATGTTCGAAGCCTTGTTCATCATGACGATTATCGATGCCGGCACACGTGTTGGCCGTTACATGCTGCAGGAACTCATCGGCCGCGTATGGACGAAGTTCGGCGATCCCCATTGGACTCCGGGCGCTATCATCGCTTCCGCTCTGATCTCCGGTGCATGGGGTTACATCGTCTTGCAGGGTAACTTGTCGACGATTTGGCCAATTTTCGGTGTATCGAACCAGTTACTGGCTATCATCACCGTAGCCATCAGCTCCGTTGTTATTTGTAGCATGGGTAAAGCTCGCTATGTCTGGGTAACCGGTATTCCTTGGGCCTTCCTGACGGTTGTAATCTTCTGGGCTGACTTCCTCAACATGTTCAACATTTACTGGCCGAAGGGCGAAATTCTCCTCTTCTCCGTATCTGCCATCATGTTGATCCTGGTTGTTATCGTAAGTATCGGGTCCTTCCTCAAGTGCCTGGAATTGTCTAAGACCGTTCCGGCCAGCTACACGACGACAGCCAGTGTAGAAGAAGAAGGCTTGAAGAAGCTGCAGGAATTAGTTGCTACGGATGAAAGAGCAAAACGTTTTGCTGAAATGACGTGCAAAGAATTCAAAAAAGCTTAACTAATCATCACTACCTATACGGTACGTGAGCCAAAGCTCCCGGTCATCAGGCCGGGAGCTTTTTTTGACAGGCCGCACAGACACGGCTATAATGCAACTATGCCAACTACAACAAAGGAGATCTTACCTATGGATATCTTACAGCCCTGTGACGACTGTCCCCGCCATTGCCACGTCGTCCGTCCGGACGTGCCCACAGGCCGTCCTCTGCCAGGTTATTGTCATAGTCCGCTGCAGCCCATGCTGGCCCGGGCGGCCCTCCATTTCTGGGAAGAGCCGTGCATTAGCGGTGAAAAAGGGTCGGGTACGGTGTTCTTTTCGCACTGCAACCTGTGCTGCGTCTTTTGCCAAAACTCGGAAATCAGCCGCGACGGCGCCGGGACAGTCGTAACGGTGGAACGGCTGCGCCAGATTTACGGCGACCTCATCGCCCAGGGTGCCCACAATATCAACCTCGTCACACCGACGCCGTACGTGCGGGCCATCCGCGACAGCCTGGCGGAACCCCTCTCCGTACCGGTAGTCTACAACTGCGGCGGTTACGAAACGGTAGAAACGATTGCGTCCCTAAAGGGTAAGGTACAGATTTTCCTGCCGGACCTGAAATATCTCGATAGTACCATGGCCAAGCGCTACAGCGGTGCCGCAGACTATCCCGCTGTAGCCACGCAGGCGATTCTGGCCATGTACGAACAAACCGGGCCTTACGTCCTTGATGACGACGGTATGCTCCAAAGCGGCGTCGTCATCCGCCACCTCATCCTGCCGGGCCACGTAGAGAATACGAAGCGCGTCATCGACTGGGTAGCCGGCCACTTCCAAGAGGGCCAGGTTCTCTTCAGCCTCATGCGCCAGTACGTTCCGCACGGTCAGGCGTGCCGCTTCCCGGAAATCAACCGGCCCTTGTCGGACGAAGAATACGACGAAGCGGAACAGTACCTCTTTGAAAGCGGTATTGAAGACGGCTTTGTCCAGGAAAAGGACAGTGCCAGTGAAAGCTTCATCCCTGCCTTTGACGGCACGGGTGTGACAAAATAAGAGCCAACAAAAAAGACCTGCCATACAGCGGCAGGTCTTTTGTCGTTTAGTCGTCTAATTCGAAGATTTTCCCCGGATTGAGGATGTTATTAGGGTCGAAGGCTTTCTTGACGGCCTTCATCAGTTCCAGTTCGACCGGGTCTGTGTAGGTCACCATGAGGTCCTTCCGCTTTTCGCCAATGCCGTGTTCACCGGAAATACGGCCGCCCAGGCTGTATACGGCTTCGTAGGCTGCCTTTTCAAAGGCGTCTACCTTAGCCGGCCAGTCGGCATCGGCAATGCCCTTTTTCAGGATATCCAGGTGGAGATTGCCATCGCCGGCGTGAGCGACAGAGCGGACCGGTACGTGCTGGTCGGCACTGATCTTTTCCAGGGCCTTTAAGAGGCTCGCCAGTTCATCGGCAGGAACGACGAAGTCTTCCATGACCATGATGGGGCATTCCGTCGTAGACGCATCGGAGAAGTTCTTGCGGACCTTCCAAATGCGTTCCGCATCAGCTACAAAGACGTCCACAGCGCCGTGGGCGCGGCAGAGCTCGTCCAAATCGACGCAGAGGTCGTCTAAGGCATCTTCGTCGTTGCTGTCGACCTGGATGATCATGTAGTTACGTTCTCCCGTGCCGGTGTTTTGCTTTTCACCGATAAAGTCTTCTGTGACGCGGACGGAATCGTCGTCCATGAATTCGAGGCACGTCGGTTCAATGCCGGCCTTGGGCAGGGCGTTGACAATGGACATGGCTTCGTCGACGGTCGGGAACACAGCCAGGACGTTGACGGAACACTTCGGCAAGGGCACGAGCTTTAAGACGAGCTTCGTAATGATGCCCAAGGTGCCTTCGGAGCCGATGACGATCTTTTCCAGGGGATAGCCTGTCGAAACCTTTTTCAGGCGGCTGCCTAAGGTCGTTACCTTGCCTGTAGGCGTTACGACTTCGACGCTGTAGATCTGGTCCCGCGTGGTGCCGTATTTGACGGCCCGGTTGCCACCGGCGTTGGTGCCGGCGTTGCCACCGATAAAGCAGGAATCACCGCTGCAGGGATCGCCGGCGTAGAGAAGGCCCACTTCGCCTGCGGCCTTTTGCACGTCTTCTGTACGTACGCCCGGTTCGACAATCATATACATTTTTTCCGCATTGACTTCGAGGATGCGGTTCATTTTTTCCGTACTGAGGATGATGCCGCCATAGTGGTTGGCTACGGCACCGAATTCGAGGCCCGTACCGGCACCGCGGGGAATGACGGGGATGAGTTCTTCATTGGCCAGCTGCATAATCGCCGCGACTTCGGCAGTCGTCGACGGATAGACGACGGCGTCGGGCAGGTGGAAGAATTCCCGTTCTACGCCTTCATCCCGTTCGTAGGCAACGAGGCGGTCCGGATCGGCAGAGACGCCTTTGGCGCCGACGATGGCCTTTAACTTTTCCAGGATTTCCGGAGTGATTTTATGATATGTGTACATGACTGTAACTCCCTTCGCATGATTTACAAGGCGGCGCCAGTTGGTCCAACCGGCGCCGCATACATACTCTATATAATAGACTAATTATTTTTCTTTGACAAGCATGGCCAGGGCCGATGAGAGGATCATCATGGAGGCCAGGACAATAAAGCCCATGTTGTAGTTATTGCCCGTCGACACGAGGCCGAAGAGGTACGGACCGAAGAAGCCGCCCAGGTTGCCAATGGCGTTGATGATGGCAATGGCTGCGGCGCCGGTGAGGCCGTCGAAAATACGCGACGGCAAGGTCCAGAAGGGACCTACAGGACATTCGCAGCACGCCGTGGAGAGGGAAAGACAGGCCAGGGCCAGTACGGGCAGGTTGTGGAAATACGTGCCGGCCAAAAGGCCCAGGGCACCGATGAAGATCGGCACGGCAATGAATTTTTTCTTCTTTGGCGAGCGGTCGGCGTAGCCGGCGACGATGCCCATGACGATGATAGCCGTAATCCAGGGAATGGCGCTGAGGATACTCGTGACCATATCGTTCGTGCCGGCCATGGATTTGACGATCTGGGGCAGCCAGAAGAGGATGCCGTAAAAGCCGATGTTGAGAGTCGTATAAATAGCGGCGAAGTGCCATACCTGCGGTTTCTTACAGACATCCCACAGGGAGGCGCTGCCCATTTCCTTCGTTGCCCGTTCGCTCGAGAGCTTTTCAATGAGCCAGTCCTTTTCTTCGGCTGTGAGCCAATGGACATCGCGCGGCGAATCGAGGAGAACCTTGTAGGCTACGACGGAACAGAGGACGGCCGGAATGCCTTCGCAGAGGAAGACCCACTGCCAGCCTGTCAGGCCGGCCAGGCCATCCATGCCGAGGATGAGGCCGCTGACGACGTTGCCGATACACATGGAAATGGCCAGGGACATGTGGAAATAGCTGAAGGCCCGGGCTTTGGCCATGATGGGGAACCAGTGATCCAGGTAGTAAATGATGCCGGGATAAAAGCCCGCTTCGGCAGCGCCTAAGAGAAAGCGTATGATATACAGCTCCGTGGCATTATGGACGAACATGGTGCTCGTCGAAATGAGGCCCCACACGAAGAGAATGGTGGCAATCCACTTGCGCGCGCCCAAACGGGCGAGGATCATGTTGCTCGGCAGGCCAAAGAGAAAATAGCCGACGAAGAACAGACCGGCGCCAAAGCCGTAGGCGGCGGCACTAATGCCCAGGTCCTGATTCATGGTCAGCGAGGCGATACCGATGTTCGCCCGGTCGACAAAGGAAAGGAAATACAGGAACATAATGAGCGGCATAAGGCGGCCAAATAGTTTTTTGAATACGCTTTCTTGAATATTCATGGATAATTCCCTCTTTTTTAGCGAATTTTTATAAAGGTTATGCTCTATTATAGCACTGATCTTTTTATAATGATAGTTTTTTATTCAATTTTTTCGAATTTATTTTACTCTTTTCTGCCTCTCCTGCCCGCTTCATTTGTCTATAGGATAAAAAAAATCACGCATGAAGATTCACGCGTGATTTTCGTTTATGCTGTTTACATAAAGAGCTGGCGGATGACAGGCCCCACGAGGTAGTCATAGCCGTAAAGGAGGGAGTAGACCAAAAAGCCGATAGTACCGCCGACGATAGCGCCGTTAATGCGGATCCAGGCCAGGTCTTCGCCGACCTTGCTTTCCAGGAATTCGTTGAACTTCTTCTTGTCGAAGCCCGAAAGGACTTCCCGTACGGCTACGCCGATGAGGGCGTGTTCGTGTTCTAAAATGACTTCACAGCCCTTGCGGATCTGGTCGTCAATCCAGCCCTTCATTTCCGGATACTGATTGCAGTAGTCGAGATAATGGGTAAACTGTTCTTCCATAATGTTTTGCAGTTTTTCCTTGCCTTCTACACCGGTCGTGAAGTAGGTCTGGACAGAGCGCTGCGTAGCCGTGAGCCACATTTCCAGGGGCAGGGAGTCGATGAACTGGTCCTGCCAGCTCTGTACGGTATAGGTGAGCTGGCCGTTCATGGCGTACATTTGCAGCTCCAGTTTCTGGCACAGCCACTGCCGTTCTTTGCCGCCGGCGTGTTCCCACCGTTCGAGCCAGACCAGGAGACCTTTTTGTACGTCTTTGGCAATCTTGTCCGTGTCGACCATGCCGGTGAATTTATTGAGCGTCACGATGAGATGCGGCGCCGTTTTCGATTCGGTCATCCATTCGGCAATGGCCTGGGTGAGGATGTGTTCAAATTCCTTGCTGCGCACGCCTTCCTTGACGAGGCCGATAATATCGCTCAGCATGCGGCTGTCCGGGTCTTCCAGCATGGTAATGATGCGGTCCTGGAGGAAGCTCAGGAGGGGCTGCCGTTTGAGGTACGTACGGATATGTTCGACGATCATCTGCTGGGTTTTGCCCTGGCGGCCGTAGTTATAGACCTGCTGGGCTACTTCGTAGAGGAGGGCCCGGAATTTTTCCCGGCCTTCGGGCTTTTCAATCCAGCTGTTGAAGCGGTCCACGAAGGAGACCTGATAGAGCTTATCCCGCCACATGCCGGGCTGGAGAAGCTTTTCCGATACGACGTTGGTCATGCCGTCGATGATCTGCGTGCGGTGGTTGTAGACCAATTCCGTGTGGTACGGGAAGCCCAGGGGTTTATCAAAGAGGGCCGTCACGGCGAACCAGTCGGCAATGCTGCCGATGAAGGCCGATTGGAGGACGAAGAAAAGGAGGTTGCCCCAGAAGGTCAGCTGGTCCTGATGGAGCCACCAGATAAAGACGGCCAGGAAGCAGACGAACGATAAGGCCAGTATACTGTTTGCCCGTTGACGATAGGTCATGTTACCAGCCTCCCTTCAAGCCATTCATGGCCAAATAAATGCAGGCGCCCAGGACGGCACCGACGAGGGAGCCGTTGACGCGGATCATTTGCAAGTCGTACCAAACGCGGCTTTCGAGCTGATCGGCCAGTTCCTGGCCGTCGTATTTGAGGATTTCCTTTTCGGCTGTAGCGCCGAACCAGTTCTGGAGCCGTTTTAATTCGCGGGCTGCCATGGCCAGGACGAAGCGGTTCATCTGCTCTACCTGGAGATCGCTGCCCTTAAAGCCTTCCAGGCGTTCGATGGCGTACGTCGCAGCGGCGCGGCACACGCGGTTCTGCCGGTCCGGATTCTGGACGTAGCGCTGCCACGCTTCCTTCATGTCCGGACGGGCGACGATGTAGCGGAAGAGACGCATTTTGTACTGCTCTACCCGGTCCTGCCAGGCTGTGTTCATTTCCAGCTTTTCCGCCTGCTGCCAAATGAACTGCATAGCCTTGCGGCGTTCTTCCGAATCGGGCTTTTTCGCTGCGGCCAGGAGGTGCAGGAATTTGTCCTGCAGGTTGCCCGCTACCCGTTCGGGGCTGAACATGTCGCTGGCCAGGGCGGCCTTGATGATCAGGGCATAGACGAAGTTGCGGTGTTCATACTGGCGCATGGATTCACGGTAAATATCGGCGATGTAGCGCTTGGCCGTTTCGCTCTTGACCATCGATTCGAGGGTAAAGATGCTGAAATCGAGGAAGTCGTTGCCGGCTTCACCGACAAGGCCGGTCTTGAGGGCCTTGCCCATCATGGGAGCAATACGGATCTTTTCAATGGCTTCTTCGCCCATCGTCGAAAAGGCCCGTACGAGCGCCTGCATATCGAGGGTATACAGGAAGGTATTCATAATATGGCCCAAAATGCGTTCGGCTGACTGGAAGCCTTCGTCCGTGTGCAAGTAGCTGAGGCCCGCTTCGAGGACGGGATGGTGCTTGAGGACGTTGTACATATTGGGCACCGTGAGAATTTCGCTTTCGATCATGTGCCGCGCCGTTTCGGCGATCCGTTCTTTGCTGTTGGGAATGAGGGCTGTCTTGAACGAAATACCCAGGGGCTTGCGGAACAGGGCCGTTACGGCGTACCAGTCGGCCAGGCCGCCGATGAGGGCCGCGCCGGATAAATGCATGATCAGCCCGCCCCAAAAGAGATCACGGACGGGATAGGAAAGCAGCAGCAGCAAGGCAGTGATGACCAGGATATACCCGGCGATATGGCTGCGTCTTACAGGCGATGCTGTTTCTGGTTGAGTCATTCTTTTCCTCCTTCTCCGGCCAGGGCCGGACCCGCTACGGGAGCGGGCAGTTCTTATACGTTCGTGCTGTCGCCGCTATGGATGGGAATCCACAGTTGCTGCTGGGGATACTGGTCTTTAAAGGCCCGGGACGGCGTCCACGGCGCGCCAAAGTAGTGCATGGGCACGAGGCACTGCGTGACCTTGACGTGCTTCAGGAAGGCCGTAACGCCCCATTCACGGGCATAGTCCAGACGGGCATCGACGGGGAAAAAGGCTACGTCCACCGTAAGGCCGTCTAATTTTTCCAGCTCTGCCGCGTACATACGCTTGGCGTTTTCGTTGTTTTCCGCAGTGTCACCTTCCCAGTGCCACCAGTTCAGGTCGCCGGCGTGGAAGATACTGACGCCATCGGTCTTGACGAGGAAAGAACCGCCTTCGTCGGTCGAGCCGAACTGCGTAATAATCGTTTCACCTACGTGGATCGTATCGTACACGTCCAGGGTGTGCAGTTTGTCCTGCTCTGCCTGGCGGAAGGGTACATCCTTGTTGATGATATACGCTTCGGTCTGCTGGGCAAAATCGGCAATGTGCCGGTTGAAGTGGTCGTTGTGCCAATGGGTCACGAAGAACCAAAAGGGCTTGTTCCCTTGGGCATAGGACCGTACTACCTGCTGGTCGTCCTGATAGTAATCAAAGACCAGCACTTTCGTATCCGTTTCTACTGTAAAGCCGCTGTGGCCTAAATAGGTTACATGTAAGGTCATCGCGTCAGCCTCCTTTATCCTTGGGACCGGCCGGGCCTGCACAGACGCAGACAGACCTGTCCTTTTTATCATATCGTATTTGTATATTATACCACATATTAGGACCGGCTCCCATATATATCATATAAGCCGGACGGGCTCTTACAAAAAAGTTACCTTTTTAGTATTTTTTCCGTAAAATGCCTTGACAAGACAGATTGAAAAGTGTACTATAACCGTAAACATTGACACATGCCATGAGCAAACCAAGTACCTGTATTGCGCTGCCGTCAGAGAACGCAGGCCATCGGCTGCAAGCCTGCCCCGGTAAGAAGTACAGCGAATGCCTTTGCGAGCAGAATGAGGGAACATGAGTATCTTATTCCGGCTGCCGCCGTTACCGGCCTAGAGGGGCAATACTATTGTATTGCAACCAGAGTGGAACCGCGGTCCGCCGTCTCTGAAGAGATAGGCGGTTTTTTTGCGTGCCCGAATAGTGATACCATGTATTTTGCGCACGGTCAATGGAAAGTACCTATGAGGGGGTTTTTTACAGTGAATACAGAAAGATATCGGTCAGGCTTTCGATGTTGCCGGTTATACCGCTTTTAGAAATGATCTTAGTACTGACTACATTTTATTTTGAAAACATCGAAGGAGAGATTTGATTATGGGTAAAGTTTATACGAGTGCACTGGAATTAGTAGGTCATACGCCGCTCTTGCAGCCGGAACGTTTTAACAAGAAAGCTTCTGTACCGGCTAAGCTGCTGGTTAAATTGGAAATGTTCAATCCTGCCGGTTCGGCTAAGGACCGCATTGCCAAGGCTATGATTGAAGATGCCGAAGCTAAGGGGATCCTGAAAGAAGGCTCGGTCATCATCGAACCGACGAGCGGCAATACGGGCATCGGCCTGGCTGCTGTCGCTGCTGCCAAGGGCTACCGCGCCATCTTCACCATGCCGGAAACCATGTCTGTCGAACGGCGCAATCTCATTGCTGCCTACGGCGGTGAAATCGTCCTCACAGAAGGCAAAAAGGGCATGCAGGGCACGATCGACAAGGCCAACGAGCTCTTGAAGGAAATTCCGAATTCCTTTATTCCCGGCCAGTTTACCAACCCGGTCAATCCGGCTATCCACAAGGCTACGACCGGCCCGGAAATCTATGAAGACGCAGACGGCAAGGTAGACATCTTCATTGCCGGCGTCGGCACAGGCGGTACGCTCACAGGCGTTGGCCAGTATTTGAAGGAAAAGAATCCGGACGTACAGATCGTCGCCGTCGAACCGGCTGATTCTCCCCTCCTTTCGGAAGGCCACGCAGGCCCGCACAAGATTCAGGGCATTGGCGCTAACTTCGTACCGGAAACGCTGGATACGAAGATCTACAATGAAATCTTCACGGTCACGACGGATCAGGCCTACGATACGGCCCAGTCGTTCTCCCACGCTGAAGGCCTGCTCATCGGCATTTCCGGTGGTGCTGCCCTCTACGCCGGCGTCCAGCTGGCACAGCGTCCGGAAAATGCCGGCAAGACCATCGTCGTCTTCCTGCCCGATAACGGCGACCGCTATTTGACAACACCGAACTTCATTAAATAAGTGGCTCTCTTTCACTAGGACACACTGAAAAAACCTGCCGGCTGATGCTGGCAGGTTTTTTCTATGCCCCTAGGGCTTTCCTGTTAGATGAGAGGCTTACACATAGACGAAATGTCGATTTTCTTGTCCTTTTCCAGCATGCCTGTCTGGATGAGGAAGTCCTGGGTCTGTTCCAGGTCGGCAATGTCTTCTTCGCGGATAGCCGGGTCGAAATCATACCAGCCGGCCATGGCTTCTACCTGATCGATAGTCAGGCCCGTCGCTTCGGCAGCGGCAGCGTAGTCCTGCTGGGGATTTTCGGCATAATCCTTGACGACGCGGGCGTGGGTGGCCATGAATTTCTTCGCTACGTCAGGATACTGGTTGATGAAGTCCGTGCGCATGGCAATGACGATCGTCGCATCGAGGAGGCCTTCACCGGTCGTGAGGACGCGGCCGCCGTCGGCTTTCATCTTCAGCGTGGCCGGACCGGCCAGGAGGGCCGCATCGACGCTGCCGCCAGAGAGGGCTGCCGACGCCTGGGGAATGCCCATGGAGACGAAGTCTACGTCGTCAGGCGACATGCCTTCCCGGGCCAGTGCTGCCAGGAGCAGCTGGTGCAGGATGGTGCCCTTCGGACCGGCGACCTTCTTCCCTTTCAGGTCTTTCACGGACTGAATGGACGGATCCTTGGTCATGATCATAAAGGCCTGGGGCGCGCGGCTGTAAATGCCGACGATGGTCAGGTCGACGCCGTTGGCCTTGGCCAGGATGGCACTGGTACCGCCTAAGGCGTGGCAAATATCGATCTTGCCGGCAGCCATGGCTTCCGTTTGCTTCGGACCGGCGTCCAAATCGGAATAGTCGATGGCAATGCCTTCGGGCTTAAAGGCGTCTTCAAAGACGTGGTCCTTCTTTTCTACGATAGAAGGAATATTAAGAGGCGATTTGACGTATGTCATATGAATGGCTTCGGGCTTCTTAGCCGTATCCTGAGCCGGCTGGGATGAGCCGCAGCCGGCCAGGGCGACGGCCATGATGAGCGAAGCCAGGCCTACAAAGATTGCTTTTGTGCTACGTTTCATGGGGTTCCTCCAATAACTGTAAGATAGTTTGTTTTTCTCTCGTCCGATCGGCCAAAGCCTGACGCGGATAGGGCTCGGAACGGGTCAGAAGGCCGCTTTGCCGGCCGTGGCGCAGGACCAGGATCCGTTCGCCCAGGCGCAGGGCTTCGTCCAGATCGTGAGTAATAAAGATAATAGTTAAGGGCTGGCGGACATACTGCTCCATGAGCTCGTCCTGAAGCTTTTCCCGCGTGAAATAATCGAGGGCTGCAAAGGGTTCGTCCAGGAGCAGCAGCTGTGGCTGGCACGCTAAGGTCCGTACGAGGGCTACGCGCTGGGCCATGCCGCCGGAGAGCTGGTCGGGATAGGCCTTGCGGAAGGAATCCAGACCAAAAAGGTGTAGATACTGGGCGGCCAACTCCGTGGAACCGCCCATGCCATACTGCCAGATACGGACATTCTCTTCTACGGTCAGCCAGGGCAAGAGGCGCGGCGACTGAAACATGACACCCGTCCGGGGCCGGGAACCGCCAAAATCGATTTGTCCGCCTGTGGCCGTTTCGAGACCGGCCAGGAGGCGCAGGAGTGTCGTTTTGCCGCAGCCGCTGGGGCCGACGACGACGGAAAAGGAGCCGGCCGGGAAATGGGCATTCAGGTCCGATAGGGCCTGTACGACCGTCCCATCGGGCAAGTGATAGGTATGGCTCAAATGGCTTACGGTAATGTCAGGCACGGCGGTTTCTCCTTTCTGTCCAAAGCAGGTGCCGTCCGGCCCAGGCCATGAGGGCGTCGGCGAGAATGCCCAGGACGCCCAAGGTGAGGATGCCCGCCAGGACGACGTCGGGACGGGCCATTTCTTCCCCATCGAGGATGAGGTAGCCCAAGCCCGCTGCGGCGGCGATCATTTCGGCACCAATAAGGGAACGCCAGCTGTAGCCCAGGCCGATGCGCAGGCCCGTATAGATGGACGGCAGAGCCTGGGGCAGGCGGATGTGCCAAAAGACGGCCCACGGCGACAGGCCGTATACGCGCCCCATCTCGATTAGTTGTGGGTCCGGTTGGGCCATGCCGGCCAGGGTATTGAGGAAGATGGGGAAAAAGGTCGCCAAGACGACGATGATGATCTTACTCGTCTCATCAATACCAAACCAAAGGATCAGGATAGGCAATAGGGCCAGAGGCGGTACGTTGCGCAGGAATTCCAGGACGGAATGGCTGTACACGTAGGCTTTGTGGTGAAGGCCCAGGAAAATGCCAGCCGGCAGGGCCAGGCCGGCGGCGATGAGAAAGCCAATGAGCACGCGGAGCAGGCTGGCGCCGACGTGCCGTGCCAGCTGGCCCGATACGGCCAGTTGCCACCACGTCGAAAGGACCCGTTCCGGCGCCGGCAGAATATAAGAGCCCCACCAGTGCCAGCGTGCGCCCAGCTCCCACAGCAGCAGGAGTAGCAAGGGCAGGGCCAGAATCGGCAGGGCCGTTGTCAGTACAGAAATAAGACTTTTTTTGCTCACGTTACTCCTCCCAGGCACTATCCGGCAAGGATGTAATTTCCGGCCAGGCTTCGTTGATGGCTGCAGCCATGAGCTGCTTGCCTGCCGGGTCGAGATGGAGCCCGTCCAGGGCCAGTTCCGTGCGGAGCTCGCCTTTTTCGTCGTACATGCCCGGCGTAATGTCGATATGGACGTGCGAGCGGACGTAGGCATTGACGCGGCCGAACTGGAACTGCCAGTCGTCAGCCGTTTCACTGTCGAAGCTCTTTTTGATATTGGCCGGGTTGACCGGCGGCACCGTCAGGAAAACGGGACGGATGCCGTTTTCTAAGCATTTTTGGCGGACCGCTTCCATGTCCTTCATGACGATGGACGCGCCTTCGCCGTTGCGCAGGCTGTTAGAGCCCATGAGGATGATGAGGTAACGCGGATGGAAGGGCAGGACGTCCTTTTCAAAGCGTTCCCGCGTCATAGTACTCGTATTGCCGCTTTCGGCCAAATTGACCGACGGGAAATCGAGGTAGTGCTGATAGCTGAAGTCCCAGTCCGTAGGCGAGTAGGAAACGCTGCCGCCGCCATGGCTGATACTGTCGCCATACGTGGCTACTTCGTAATCGGCATCGGGATTGGTCACAAAGGGCTGGGCGTCGGAATAGACGCCGACAGGATTGCCGGCACTGTCGAGGGCCCGGACGCGCCAATAAAAGGGATGCGGCCCATAGCGCGCCTTTTGGTCGTATTGCTGGGCATATTGGGGATGATAGACATCGATGCGGTGCTCTGACGGCGATATGCCATTGGGATTTTCCGGCGGCCCGTCGAGGATTTCCAGCTCGTACGACGCGGCACCCGGTACGGCGAGCCAGTCGTATACAGGATATAAGAGGACCGTGCCGTTGCCTTCGTTGTAGGCCGATAAGGGTGTCGGTTTTTCTACAAAATAGCCCATGCGGTCAATGGGAACCCGTTCCAGGTCCGAATAGTCACTGACGGGATTGCCATCCAGATCGAGGCCGCACACGCGGTAATAAAAGACATCGCCTGTAAACATATCGGGCAGGGCCAGCTCGATGCCGTTCGTATAGGCCCGCTGCGTATCGACGATGGGTTCGTAATAGGCCTCCTGCCCTGCTGTATCGGGCTCGTGCCGTTCCAGGACCTGAACGTCGTACATGACGGCCCCATCGACGCGGGACCAGCGCAGAACCGGGTGAATCGAAGCGGGTTCGTCTTCTGTATAGTGCAGCCAGGCTACGGGCTGGTTGGCCGATGGCTGTGCCGCTGACGAGACATAGATTTTCTGTGCCTGCTCCAAAGGCGGCGCCACGACATACCTGCCGTGCGTGCTTTGCCGCATCCTGGCGCCGGACATCCCCGTGGCTACGGTCAAGGCCAATAACACTGATAATACTAAGACACTCTTATTCCGCATCTGCTTCACCCCCCAATGTCCGCGCTGCGCTTTTGATAATGTTTATCGTTCTTATTATACTATGCTTTGGCCGGTGCGACAACCTTTCCTTTGTCACTTTCGGCCTTTGCTTTTTCCTTCTTTTGTGTGGCTTCGAAGCCATACTGCTTCTTCCACGTATTGTCGAGCTTGCGGATTTCTTTTGCCGACAGCATCTTGGGCTTAGCTGTCAGGGCGTGCTGTAAATCCGTACGGATTTTCGTGCCGTCGTCAGCGCCGGCCAGGGTCATAATGCGCTGGCCATTGACGGAGAGGTCCGCTCCATTTTGCTGGATATTCCAGACGTTGGCCGCTGCCAGATTGCTGGCTCCTGCCGTGCCTTCAGAAACGGTTTTGACCGTACCTGCAGCCTTGTCTGCAGACGTTACGTTACGGCTCGTAAGCGGCGTTGTGACGACTTTTTTGTCGTTTTCCGCTTCACCGTAGACGTTGTGGGTAACGCGGGCCAGATTGCCTGCTACGAGGAAGGCCCGGCGCCGTGACGAGTAGGCACCGGACGGAGCCGGACGCAAGACCGGCAGGGCGTTGACGTAAACCGTGTCACCGCCGACCTGGACGTGGTTGCCGGACCAGCGGGTCATACGCTGGCCGAGCTTTTCAATACGGCTGCTCATTTGCGGATGGTTGTTCGGACTGAGGACGCGGCCAAAGCCTTCGCGGTAGAGGTCGCCGTATTTTTCATAGACCAGCTGCATAGAAGATGGCGCGCCGCCGACATTGAAGCTCGTATTCTTGAGGACGTTGAAGCCATCGGCATCGGCCTGTTTTTCCTGATCCATGGTAATCAGCTCGTTATCGATGTAGTTGACGGCAATACCGCCTAAGAGGACATCGAGGACGTCCGCGTTGCCGCCAAAGGCCAGGTCCACTGCCAGGGAGACGCCGATGCTCTTCATGACGCCATTAATGGCGTGATGATGCTCGCCGTGCTGCATTTCATGACAGAGCGTAAAGGCCAGCTCGTCGTCATCGAGGACGTTCATCATGCCCTGGTTGACGGAGATGACGCCGCCAATGGTTTCAAAGGCGTTGAGCTCCTGGCTGGGATTGGCGTAGACGTCGTAATCGCGCTTGATCATGCCCGTCTGGACGAGACGGTCCGTAATGCGTTCCAGCCGCTGCTGGGAATATAAGTCGCCGCTGACGCCGGTCTTGTCCTTGACCTGGGCCAGCATTTGCGGCTGGCCGTCGCGGTCCATTTTGCTGAGCTGCTGCTTAATGAGTGCCGCTGCGGCTACGCCGTACAGAATTGTTTCCGTCGTCGACGCTGCCTGGGCCAGACCGATAGGAGCGCTAACCAGAGACGTGCCGACGAGTGCTGTCAGTATCCATTTCTTCCATTGTTTCACCCTGTCCCTCTCCTTTCGCGCAGTCAGGCAACAGGAGCTGCCGGCAGACGAGGTCTGCCTTTTTGGCACGGGGCCATTGCTTGATCTGCCATTCCCAGTGCATAGCGGCGTGCTTGGACGTAAAGGCCTGGCTCCAAACCAGGACAACAGGCTGGCGGGAACGCGTATACTTGGCGCCACGGCCGCTGTTGTGTGCAGCTACACGCTGGTCAACGTCGCGCGTCCACCCCGTATAATAAGAGCCGTCGGCGCAACGTACGACATACGTATAATAGGCTTCTGCCTTATTTTTCAACAATTTGAATCGTTTCTACTACGACATCTTCTAAAGGTTTATCGCGGAAGTCTGTCTTGACGTGGCTGATTTTTTCGACGACTTTGCCGAAAATGGAATGATGGTTCTGGAGCCACGGTGTCGGTACGACAGTGACGAAGAACTGGGAGCTGCCTGTATTCGGGCCGGCGTTGGCCATGGCCAGGACGCCCGGTTCGTTGAAATCGAGGCCCGGACCGAATTCGTCAGGGATCATTTCGTCGGAGCCGCCAAAGCCTGTGCCCTGGGGATCGCCGCCCTGAATCATGAAGTCGCCAATGATGCGGTGGAAAATGGTGCCGTCGTAGAAGTTGCTTTCAGCGAGCTTGCGGAAATTTTCTACCGTAATCGGTGCTTTGTCCGGGAATAATTCTACCGTGAAGTCACCGTTGTTCGTTTTAAATACTGCATATACTTTATTTTCTGCCATGATTATGTCTCCTTCAAATGATAATATAAATTACTTACTAGTATTACTATACCTTAGAACAGTAGAGATGACAAGGCAGATTTTTTCAAAAAAGCGGGACAAAAAGGCGTAACCATGCTATACTTTCCAATATATACTGATATCATCAGGATTTGCGGCCAAGGGGCTGCCGATCTTTTTTTGCCGAAGGGATGTGCATATTTTGAAGTTAGGAATGGCGCAAATGTCTATGTCTAAAGACGTAGAGAAAAATCTGGAAAAATCGCTGGCTTTTTGCGATGCCGCCGCCGGCTGTGACCTCCTCTTTTTCCCGGAAGTACAGCTGTCACCGTTCTTTGCCCAGTATGAAAAGCAGGATGCCTCGGCCTACTTATTCCGGCCTGACGCTGCCTGTATCGACCGGTTTAAGCAGAAGTGCCGGGAACACCACCTCTACCTTTCACCTAATCTCTATTTGGACCAAGGCGGCCAGGCTTACGATACAAATCTCTTCCTGACGCCGGCCGGTGAGCTCCAGGGAATGGCCAAAATGGTGCATATTTTCCAGGCTGAGCAGTTTTACGAGTGCGACTACTATACGCCGTCAGACGAGGGCTTTCAGGTCTTTTCCACGCTCTTTGGCCGCGTCGGCATCGTCATCTGCTTTGACCGGCACTTGCCCGAAAGTATCCGCACCTGTGCCGCCAAGGGTGCCGATCTGGTCATCGTGCCGACGGCCAATACGAAGGCCGAACCCTTGGAAATGTTCGAATGGGAAATGCGCGTCCAGGCCTACCAGAACCAGACCTTTGTGGCCATGTGCAACCGCGTAGGCAAGGAAGGCGGCATGGACTTTGCCGGCGAGTCACTGGTCATCGACCCGTGGGGTGAGGTGCTCGTCAAGGGCGACGCTACGGAACAGCTCCTGACGTGTGACCTCGACCTGTCCCTGGCCCGCAAGGCCAAGGCCGAACGGCCCTTCCTGAAGCTGCGCCGGCCGGAAATGTACGAATAAAAAAAGCTGTGCAAAAATGAATTCACATTTTTGCACAGCTTTTTGCTTGTACGTAAGTTGAAATTATTTCAATTCAACGGAAGCGCCAGCTTCTTCGAGTTTAGCTTTGAGAGCTTCAGCGTCAGCTTTAGCAACGCCTTCTTTAACAGGAGCAGGAGCGCCATCAACGAGGGCTTTAGCTTCTTTCAGGCCGAGACCCGTTACTTCGCGGACAACTTTGATTACGCCGATTTTCTTGTCGCCAGCGCTGGTGAGGATTACGTCGAATTCGGATTTTTCTTCAGCAGCAGCAGCCGGAGCAGCAGCAGCGGCAACAGCAACCGGAGCAGCAGCGGATACGCCGAATTTGTCTTCCATAGCTTTTACGAGTTCAGACAGTTCGAGAACGGTCATTTCTTCAATGGCTTGCATGATTTCTTCTTTAGTCATTTTTTGTTCCTCCAATGGTTTCTTATTAGTAAGAGTGTTTGTTTTTAGTTTATATTATGCACTTTCCTGTTCGGCTTTTTTAGCGCGTACAGCATCAAGCACATAAACCATGTTGCGGATATTGCCCTGCAATACGTTGACCAGACCGGAAATAGGGGCCTGCATGCTGCCAACCAATTTGGCGAGCAGTTCTTCGCGGCTCGGCAGGTTTGCCAGAGCTTCAACGCCAGCAGCGTCAATAACTTGACCATCACAGATACCAACTTTAACGGTCAGTGCTTCTGTTTTGGTTTCTTTGATGAATTCTTTGAGGATCTTAGCCGGAGCTACAGCATCTTCTGTGGAGTATGCCAAAGCGGTCGGACCTTCGAGGAATTCGCTCAAGCCTTCATAACCAACTTCGTTTGCAGCAATGCGGGTCAAGGTGTTTTTGATAACCTTGTATTCTACATTACCTTCACGGAATTTACGGCGCAGTTTTGTAACGTCAGCAACGGAAAGGCCAGTAAAACCTACGAGTACAGCACCCTGTGCAGACTGCAGTTTTTCTTTCATTTCGTTTACGACGGCAATTTTAGCCGGGGAAATCGTTTTGTTTTGCGGCATAGACATTGTTTCGATACACCTCCTTAAAGTGGGATTTATATCGTCTTAGCGTAAAAAACGGCCTCATTTCACATGAGGCCGAACTAGTCAAGTTTAGATATCTGCTAGTTTCTAAGCCTCAGATGGCGGGCTTGCGCCCATTATACATACCTTCAGTCTACAGCTAAGAGAGATATTATTTTGTTTCAGCTTTTACAGCACCTTTGATGCTGTACTGGTTGATGTGGATGCCAGGGCCCATGGTCGTACTTACCGTAATGGATTTGATGTACTGGCCTTTAGCGCCCGACGGTTTAACCTTAACCAACGTATCAACGAGGGTTGTCAGGTTTTCAACCAATTTATCTGCATCAAACGATTTCTTGCCGATAGGGGAATGAATATTGCCGGCTTTGTCCGTACGATATTCTACCTTACCTGCTTTACTTTCGTTGATAGCTCTGGTAACGTCCATTGTTACAGTGCCGACTTTCGGGTTAGGCATGAGGCCTTTAGGACCAAGGATTTTACCAAGGCGGCCAACTTTACCCATCATGTCCGGTGTAGCAATAGCTACGTCAAATTCAAGCCAGCCACCTTTGATCTTTTCAATGAGATCATCAGCGCCAACGAAATCAGCGCCAGCTGCCTGAGCTTCTTTTTCTTTATCGCCCTGTGCGAAGACGAGGACGGTTTTCGATTTGCCGATGCCGTGTGGCAGAACCAAAGCGCCACGAACCTGCTGATCGGCATATTTCGGATCTACGTTCAGATTTACAGCCAATTCAACGGTTTCGTCAAATTTAGCTATATCCATCTTTTTCAAGATGTCGATTGCTTCTGCTACGTCATACTGCTGATGTTTATCGAACAGTTTAGCGGCTTCTGCGTATTTCTTACCAAATTTTGCCATCTAAGTGTTTCCTCCTTTGTGGTGATTAGCGGGGAATACCCCTTCCACGAGCCGAAATCAAGATTAGTCGACGATTTCGATGCCCATGCTGCGGGCAGTACCTTCAACCATCTTCATTGCTGCTTCAACGTCGTTGGCGTTGAGGTCCGGCATTTTAGTTTCCGCGATTTCGCGGACTTTATCGCGGCCCAGTTTTGCTACTTTTTTCTTGTTCGGTTCGCCCGAAGCTTTGTCGAGGCCTGCTGCTTTCTTCAACAGTACAGCTGCCGGCGGCGTCTTCGTGATGAACGTGAAAGAACGGTCTTCATAAACGGTAATTTCAACAGGAATAATGTAGCCAGCCTGTTTAGCTGTACGTTCGTTGAATTCCTTTACGAAAGCCATGATGTTGACACCAGCCTGGCCTAATGCAGGGCCAATCGGAGGCGCCGGAGTTGCTTTACCAGCTTCGCACTGGAGTTTTACCATTCTTGTTACTTTTTTTGCCATGGTGAGTTACACCTCCTTACACTACAAGATGTGGTCAAACGATTCATAAGAATCTCCCACTCGCGGCATGTGCCGCATTTAGAAGTATTTATTCCAGACTTTTCTCAATTTGAGAATAGTCGACTTCTACCGCTGTTTCCCGACCGAACATATCGATCAGGCCTTTCAGGGTGCCTTTTTCTTCATTGATTTCCGTAATGACGGCAATGAAGTTTTCAAAAGGTCCAGACGTAATACGAACCTGTTCACCTACTTCAACAGAAAGATGTACTTTCGGTTCGCTTTCAGCAATTCCCTGCGACTTCAGAATGCGTTTCACTTCTTCTGGCTGCAGCGGAACCGGCTTCGTCGCCGAGCCGACAAATCCCGTGACGCCAGGAGTGTTACGGACGACGTACCAGGAACGGTCATTGACTTCCATTTCTACGAGGACATAGCCGGGAAACACTTTACGTTTTACCGTACGTTTCTTGCCATCCTTCACATCCACTTCGTCTTCCATCGGTACGAGGATACGATTGATTTCGTTTTCCAGTCCCATGGATTTGACCTTCCGTTCCAGGTTAGCCATTACTTTATTTTCATAACCAGAATACGTATGGATAACATACCATTTCTTATCAGTTTCCATCTATGCGCGGGCCCCCTATCCGACAATGCTTCGGAGTAACCGGAACAGTTGAGAAAATACACCGTCAGACAAAGCAATAATCGCCATGACGACAATGGTGGCAACAATAACCATAACGGTATAGTTAATCAATTCTTTTTTCGTCGGCCAGATGACCTTTTTTAATTCTGCCTTAACACCGCGGAGAAATTTGCCGTTCGCATCCTTTTTCTTATTCTTTTGTGCTTTCTTTGATGCTGTAGCTGCCATATAACCTCTCACATTCAAATAAGATTAAGCACATCTTATTTCAAACTTATTTCGTTTCTTTGTGTAATGTTTCTTTTTTGCAGAACGGGCAATATTTCTTCAGTTCCAAACGATCCGGATTGTTCTTTTTGTTTTTGTTTGTCCGGTAGTTACGCTGTTTGCATTCTGTGCATGCCAATGTAATAGCTGTACGCATTCCTTACACCTCTCTCAAATCGTAGTAAAAGCCTGCTCTCTAGTCAGGACTGCTTACCTAATGTATCATACCCAGCAGACTAAGTCAAGATAAAAACATGCTAACTTAAAAAAGCTAGGTGAACCTTGCACACCTAACTTTTCAAAGTATAGCATAGGATTGTCGTGCCTGTCAAGAAAGGCTGACCACGTGATCAGCCTTTCCGGCGCTTTTATACGGACGGCGCTGCTTTTGCGAGGCTGCCGGCTGTGTCTTCGTCAAGGGACGTACCGGCCGTCGTGCCGGCAGCCGGTGCTACGGACTGCAGCGTATAGACCAGATTGCCTGTGAGGCGCCCTTGCAGGCGGTACAGGATATACGCGTCTTCACTATCGATATAGACGACGTCGCTGTGTACGACGCCCGGCGCTGTGCCGTAGGCTGTCGTTACCATCTGCGTATCGCCGTTCCAGCTCGTCTGCGTGTGCATAGCCGAAGCCAGAGTGAAGACCGGCAGCCAGACGCTGCCGCCCTTGCCAAGTGCCCGTTTCGCCAGTTTCTGGCCGTTGACGTAGAGGTCGTAGGCCTTGGCTACATACGTCGGCTGGCCGTCGGAGGCAGCGATCTTATTGTAGATGTCGCCGTATTCTTCAAAGTCTTCTACTCCGTAGCCGGCCAGGGCCTGTTTGACCTGCTCTGCCGTCAGGGGCTGGCGGCCATAGCCATCGGGGTAAATATAATAGGAAATGGTGTGGTCCGGGTCGCGGTCGATGACGATGCGGTCATAGTAGATAATGACCGGCGTGCCGATGCTGACGCGGTTGTACAGGTCTTCGACATCGGCTTCGTGCATGCGGATGCAGCCGTGGGAAACGTAGCCGCCAATGGAGCTAGGCGCGTTCGTGCCGTGAATGCCGTAGTTGCCAAAGAGGCCGAGCCAGCGGTAGCCCAGGGGACAAGCAGGGCCGGATGGAACCTGTGTGCCCGTATCGGGGTCGATCCACGTGGGATTTACTTCTTTATCGGTAATCGAATAGGTACCGGTCGGCGAGGGCGTAGACGCTTTGCCGACACCGACGGGATACATGGTAATTTTCGTATTACCCTGGTAGAGGGTCAGGATGCGGCTGGCCAGATTGAGCATAATCTTTTTTTCATCGGCCTTTTTCGGCGCCGCAGACTGCGTATCTGCCGGCGCAGACGCAGCCGGCGTAATCGTTACGACCGGTGCCGTTGCCGTGTCACTCTTGGCCGGTGCTTTGACCTGGACCAGCGCGCTGGCTGCGGCCTGGCTTGCCGCTGTATCGGCAAATGACGTCGGCACCGTCCGCAGAGTCGTTTCTTCCGGTGCCGTCGTACCGGCTGCCCAGGCTGTCGTTCCGGCCAGGGACAAAAGGGTGCAGAGTGTGACTGCCATCTGTTTAAACACTATAGTACCTCCTGTTTCTGCCGCTCTATACCTAAGGGCGGCTATACACCGATTCTTTGCCGCACAGGTACAGGTCGTTACCCGTCAGTTAATGCGGGCACTGATGCTGACGATGTAAAAATTCTGCACATCAAAGGCCAGCTGTTCGCCGCCTGTGCCATCGTATACGTACAAAGATTTATCGTTAAAATTATAAATATGATCGGCCGTCCCGTATACACGGGATAAGACGCTGGCTTCCATGCCTACAGCTACGTGGTCGGGCGTAGTCAGGTTGTCCGTCGTGCACGTAGCGGCTACGGCCTGGCTGCCGTTTGTATCAAAGCCGACGAGAAAGCCATTATTATAGTTGTATTCCAAATACGACTGGTCCCCATTGGAGCCTTCGGTTTTGCTGGTCGGCTCGCCGTAGACACCTTCTACGTAGGCCGGCGTACAGCCCGGGCCGACACCGCCAATGGCAATGCGGTCATTGGCAATCTGTGCCGAAGCTACAGAGGACACCATACAGGCTGCGCCCAAAAGCAGGACAGCCATTTTATTCTTTAGTAACGCAAACACACTATCAGACTCCTTCTCTTCCGTCTCTGTCACAGCTCCCTTACCGCAAGGGTCTTTGGCAGTACAGGGCTCAGCGTCCGGCCGTTTGAAGTCAGACTCTATTCTCGTCCCGGCAGAAGAAAGGCACTGTTTCCCCCCTTCTCTTTGGCCGGGCAGCTCTATAAAGCTGTACCGCTTATTGTATCACAAAGGCCGGGCCAGAGCAACGGACGCCTTCATTTGCGGCGGCTCAGAGACGGTACCATGCCGGCCAGACAGAGGGCCGTAAAGACGAAGAAGGCGATTTCAATATTGCGCACGAGCATAGCAGACGCCGGCAGATAGTCCCAGTGCAGGGACATGAGCAGTGTCACGATGGCTACGCTCAGGATTTGGCCAATGAGCCGCATGGTGCTCAATAAGGAAGACGCCATGCTGTAGTAGCGTTTTTCTACAGAGCTCATGATGGCATTGTTGTTCGGTGCCGTAAAGAGGGCAAAGCCAAAGCCGATGAGCATGAGGATCGGCACGAGGGGCCAGAACAGCCGGGCCCGTACGGTAAAGGCCAGGCCCAGGAGACCGCAGGCAATGATGGCCATGCCGGCCGAGCTGAGCGTCGTTGCCGGATAGCGGTCAGAAAGGGAGCCTGTTTTAGGCGAAAGGATCGCCTGAATGACCGGCTGCACGAGGAGCAGCAGGCCCGCATCGCGGGAGCTCAGGCCCAGGACAGACTGAAGATACATGGAAAGGAGAAAGCTGATGGCGAAGGTTGCACTGTAGTTGAGCATAGCCGCCAGGTTGGATAAGGTAAACATGCGGTTGTGCCAAAGCAGGGCTACAGGCAAAACGGGCTGCTCGCACCGGGTTTCATGGCGCAGGAAAATCGCAAACAGGATGAGGCCGCCGGCGAGAGCGCACCAGGCCCAGGACTGCTGCAGCAGCTCCGAAAGGCCGTACATGACGAGGACCATGGCCAGCCCATAACCAAGGGCGCCCAGGCCATCGCCGCCCTTGGCCCCTTCGACAAGCCATTCTTCTTTCAGGAATTTCAGGATAGCCAGGCTGCAGAGGACACTGCAGACGATGATGAAGAGGAAAATGCTGCGCCAGCCGAAATAGTAGTTGAAAAAACCGCCCAGTACAGGCCCCAGGGAGAGGCCTACGTAGACCATAGAGACGTTCCAGCCCATAGCCATGCCCCGCTTTTCCAAAGGGAAGACGAGGACCAGGATGGCCATGTTGGTCGCGTAAATCATGGCCGCCGCCAATCCCTGCAACAGGCGCGCAGCCAAAAGCCAGGCCATGGACGTAGCAAAAAAGGCACAGACGGAAGACAGGGCAAAGAGCACGGTGCCCCAGAGAAAGATCTTGCGTTTCCCTATGCGGTCGGCCATTTTGCCGACCGGCAGGAGGAAGACCACCGAGGCCAGGAGGAAAATCTCCAGGACCCAGCCCAGGGTACTGGCACTGGCGCTGAATTCCCGGCCCATGTCGGGCAAGGACAAGGTGAGGGAACTGCTCGTAAAAGGCGTCAGGAACGACGAGAGCATGACAATTCCCAATATTTTATAGGGCAAAGACCTGGACACAAAAAGGACCTCTCTCTCAAATAAGGGCAAAACTATTATAAGACTTTCTCTCATTATACCTGGAAATAAGGCCCGTGAAAAGGAAAAAAACGGTCCCCTCCCCGGGGACCGTCCAAGACATGGTGAAACTTCGATTATTTGACAACCTGCGGTGCCGTTTTGGGGCCGCGGTGGCTGCGGTACCAGCCAATGAGGCAGACTGCAGCGGCGCCGAGAGCCGGCAGGATGTAGGCAATGGCACTGCCTGTGAGAGACTGCAAATAAGCACCGGCAATAGCGTCATGAACGACCATAGAGCCGCTCGTCCAGCCGAGAATGCCGGCACCAGCATAGAGCAGGATGGGGAAACGGTCCAGGACCTTGCCGATGATCTGGCTGCCACCGACGACGATGGGAATGCTGATGACGAGGCCCATGGCGACGAGGAGGAAGTGGCCGCCGGCAGCACCGGCAATAGCCAGGACGTTATCGATACCCATAGCGGCATCGGCTACGAGGATGGTCTTGACGGCGCCCATGAGGCTGTTAGCTTCTTTTACATGTACAGCTTCGTCTGTCTGGGCCGGCGCCAGGAGCTTTACGGCAATGGGCAGGAGAATGAGACCGCCCAGGGCCTGCAGGAAGGGGATGGTCAAGAGCCATACGGCGGCCAGGGTCATGAGCAGGCGGACGACGACGGCACCGGCCGTACCGATAAGAATGGCCTTTTTGCGCAGCTGTGCCGGCAGCGTATTGGCAGCCATGGCGATGACCACGGCATTATCGCCGGCCAGCACCAGGTCCAGGATGATGATCGAGCCTAAGGCTGCAAAAAATTCCCAAGATAAAAATGTCATTTCCATGAGTGTCCTCTTTTCTTTTATGTAGAAATTAGTTAAAAAAAGAGACTTTCGCAGGATGGTATATCTTGCGAAAGTCTCACCTATTGTGTCATCACAACGCTATCACCAGCCCTGAAACAGGACATGTATGTTGATGATAGCCGAAAGGTTACTCCCTTTACTACTATATGAAAATATATTAAAATTATAGCAAAGCAAGGATTTCCCTGTCAATAGATGGGGAAACAAAATTTCTTAGTATCCGCCTACAAAGGAGGAATCCCCATGAAACATTATGATGTCATCATCATTGGCACCGGCGCCGCTAATATCGTCGCCGACGCTGCGTTGCGTGAAAATAAAACAGTTGCCCTCATCGAACGCGGGCGCTTTGGCGGCACATGCCTGAACCGCGGCTGTATTCCGACGAAGATGCTGGTTACGGCAGCGAACGCCATTTGCGAAATCCGTGAAGCCCGCCGCATTGGCGTCAACGCCGAAAACGTGACCCTCGACTGGAAGCTCCTGTCGGAACGGCTCTGGAAAAAGGTCAATGAAAGCGAAGCCATCCGCGGGTACTACGACCGCTTCCCGACGATGGATACGTATCACGGTACGGCGTCCTTTTCCGGCAAAAAGGAAGTAACCATCAGCCTCGACGACGGCACGGCGGCCTTCCTCACAGGCGACCGGATTATCATCGGCACAGGCGGCCGCACGCATATTCCCGACCTGCCGGGTCTTGCCGAATGCGGCTACGTCACGTCCGAAACCTTCTTTGGCAAGGCCTATCCGGAGGCACCGTACAAGAGCCTGATCATCATCGGCGGCGGCCCCATTGGCTGCGAATTTGCCCACGTCTTTAATGCGGCGGGTACACACGTGACGATCGTCCAGCACAACGTACGCCTCCTGCCCAAGGAAGACGGCGATATTTCCGCCTTTATGCTGCGCCAGTTCCAAAACCGCGGCATAGACGTACGCCTGAACCAGGACACCATTTCCGTCCGTATGGAAGGCAACGAAAAGGTACTGACCATTCACAGCCGTGAAGACGGCCTTTCTGCTGAAGTACGGGCTGAAGAAATTCTCGTTGCCCCTGGCATCAAGCCCATGACCGAGCTGCTACACCTGGAAAATACAGACGTTCAGACCGACCAGCGCGGCTATATTATGACCAATGAATTCCTCGAAACGACGGCTGACGGAATCTGGGCCTTAGGCGACGTAAACGGCCTGGCACCGTTCCGCCACAAGGCCAATTACGAAGCGGAAATCATTGCCCATAATCTCTTCTCCGGCATGGCTCCGGACCAGTGGCGCTGGGCCCAATACGATACGGTACCAGCCGTGACCTATACGTACCCCGAAGCGGCCCACGTAGGCCTGACGGAAATCCAGGCCCAAAAGGCGGGCTATACGACGGAAACGGCAGTCAATCACTACTCGACAGCCGTCAAGGGCTATGCCCTGGGCTTTGAACCCGGTGCCTCTGACGACGGCTTCATCAAGCTCGTCGTCGACGGCAAGACGCGTCACGTCCTGGGCGCCCACATCGTCGGACCGGAAGCCTCGATCCTCATCCAGCCCTTCATCAACCTCCTTTCCTGCGGCACCCATACGATTACGCCGCTTCATGAGGAAATCGCGTCGCCGACGGCCCGTGCCTTGCGGCAAAAGCCTTTGACGCGGACACTGGACCCGCGCTCGGTCTATACGATTGGCGAAACCATGACGCCCCATCCGTCCCTTTCGGAAGTGACCATGTGGACGCGGTATTATTTCGAGAAAAAATAGCCCTACACGCTAAAAAAAGAAGAGGCCCCCTGCTTTGGCAGCCGTCCTCTTCTTTTTATGTAACGTACCAGCTGAGCCTTTCATTCGTAATGAGAGGCTCAGAAAAAGCAAAAGTCCCGCCCGGGCAGGGCGGCTGTCGTGCCGTGTCTGCCAGGGCCGGACTTCCTATGTGCTTAGGCCTTAGGCTTCTTCAATAGCGCCAGCCGGACAGTTGTTCATGGCATCCTGTGCCGAAGCTTCCAATTCCGGTGCTACGTCATCAGGAATGGCTTCTGCTACGCCAGCGTCTGTCATGTGGAACACTTCCGGACAGGAAGCAGCGCACATACCGCAAGAGATACAGCTATCATTAACCTTGAATTTCATAATAAATCGCTCCTTTCAAAGCAACATATTTATGGTCACCGGAAATCCGGTACCTTGCATATAGTAATAAACCCTCAGGCATCCAGTGTCAAGAAGAGGGCCATTTTGAACGGCCCGTCGGCTTTGACGGAATGGCGGCCCAGTTTATCGAATTTAAAGGTTTCGCCAGCCTGAATGGGATGATCCTGGTCTTCATAACCGATGATGCCTTTGCCTTCCAGGGCCAGGACCAGGGCTTCACCCGGTGCAGCATGTTCCGAAAGGCCCGTGTCGTCAGCAAAGCTCATGATGGCCAGTTTCAAGTGGTCGTTGTTGACGACGTCCATGTTGACAATACGGCCGTCCTGATAAGGAACGAGATCGGCCAATTTAAAAACGTTACCAGCTTTTATCACTTTATTCATATGCGTATCCTCCTTTTGGACGATTTCCAAATATACTGTATCCTCAGCAGCTTTCATGCCCGTCGGCACATCTGCCGGTACGAGCAGGGCCTGGCCCGTCTTGACGTGCCATTCTTCTCCGGCCGTCGTAAAGACGGTCATACAGCCTGTATCGACGTACAGCAGCCGGGGAAAGGGACTCGTTTCGGCACTGATATCCGTATCCGCACCCAGAGAAAAACAGATCAAACTGCCTGCCTGGCTTTCCCAGAGGGCATTCGATACGGTGCACCCCGGTACAGCCGCATTTTCAGTTGTCAGGGAAAATACAACGCCACTTTTACCTTTCATGATCCTCACGCCTTTCCGGGCCTTGCGGCCCGTTCGTTCTTCTTTATGCTTTGATTATAGTCTGCCCTGACCGCCTTGTATATTGTAAAAGTAACGGTTAGGAAAATTAATTTTTGACTTTTTGATTTTATTTCTTTGCAATTGATCAAAATTTCTTTTCTTTTTTTATTGACAAGCACAGGCAATCTTGCTATACTAACAGAGTACTTTTCGTGCCACTATAGCTCAGCTGGCAGAGCATCTCATTCGTAATGAGAGGGTCGTAGGTTCAAATCCTATTAGTGGCTCCAAAGTCTAAGA
>OHAG01000261.1_pt1 | contig 45463 bp, 42 predicted proteins | sample 1577081 | NCBI WGS metagenome assembly OHAG01 (sample SAMEA3541513, study PRJEB24748) | human gut metagenome | biome: human gut; feature: human-associated habitat; material: faeces | place: China | collected 2012
ACTGTTTTTAGGGAGAGCGTTGATGAAAGTATGACGATGAACAAGCCGCATTGGCGAGGACGGAAGTTTGACATATAGCAATCACCGTCACTCGCAAGTTACCGTTATATCAATTTGTATTAGTGAATATGACGGGGGAGAGAGTAACCGTAAAAATAAAAGTGGATAGAAGAAAACAACTGTTTTTAGGGAGAGCGTTGATGAAAGTATGACGATGAACAAGCCGCATTGGCGAGGTTGTAAGTTTGACATATAGCAATCACCGTCACTCGCAGTTACTGCTACAACAAATTGCAATAGGGAATATGACGGAACTTGTTTTTTACCACATAATTTTTTTGTAGTCAGTAAGGGCATTTATCGAACGCCCACAAGTAAAGCAACATATCTACAGCACCATACCTTGACAACCAAAATCCGTTGTGATAATATCGTTTTTGGCAACGGGAGTCCGTTAAACATATTTAATTTGGAGATATGAATTTATGAAAAAAGCAGTTTTATTTGACCTTGACGGCACATTGTGGCACACTTGTGATGTGATTTTGCCTGTGTGGAACGATATACTTAAAAAACATAAAGAAACAACAAAGCAAATCAAACTTGAAGAAATGAACAGCTATATGGGAAAAACGGTTGAACAGATTGCGTCAATAATGTTGCCTGAGCTTCCGCTTGAAAATTCGGTCGCAATTGTAAAGGAGTGTTGCGCTGAACAGATTCCGTCACTTCGTAAAACGGGCGGTCATTTGTATGATAATCTTGAAAGTACACTTGAAATTCTTTCAAAGAATTATTTTCTCGGCATAATCAGCAATTGCCAGTGCGGTTATATAGAGGCATTTTTGTTTGCTCATAAGCTTGAAAAATATTTCTCCGATTTTGAAATGTCAGGCAGAACAAATCTGACAAAGGGGGAGAATATAAAGCTTGTTATGGAGCGTAACGGCATTGATAAGGCTGTGTATCTTGGCGATACAATCGGCGATCAGCTTGCCGCAAAAGATGCAGAAATACCGTTCGTGTTTGCATCATACGGATTCGGCACAACGGAAAATCCCGAATATACAATCAGTTCGTTCAATGGATTGCCAAAAGTTGCAGAAAAAATTCTCGGCTGATTTTCAAAAAATAGGATGATGTCGGGATACAGCCTGTCCCGATGTCATTTTTGTAAAAGCATAAAGTTTCAGTTTTTATGCGTTTTTTGCAGATAGAGAAAAAATTATGTAAGAAAATTGAAAAAACTTTCAAATATGTGTTGACAAGTTGAATACCTTATGATATAATCTTGATTGTTGAGTTGAGAAACCGACAAAAATCTAATAAATGCGAGTGTGCTGGAATAGGCAGACAGGCACGTTTGAGGGGCGTGTGTTTCACGACGTACGGGTTCAAGTCCCGTCACTCGCACCATAAAAAGCAGTTGACACATTTGTGTTGACTGCTTTTTATTTTACCGTCAAGCTGTGTGACGGAACTTGAGGTAGCCTTGCGACCGCCGCCGGTGGCGGAGAAAGGGAGCAAAGCGCTGTCTGAAATAAGGAGCATCAGGAAGTGCATTTATGCACGACGCAAGGCGACTATATTTCAGACGGGGAGAGAGTAACCGTAAAAATAAAAGCGGATAGAAGAAAACAACTGTTTTTAGGGAGAGCGTTGATGAAAGTATGACGATGAACAAGCCGCATTGGCGAGGACGGAAGTTTGACATATAGCAATCACCGTCACTCGCAAGTTACCGTTATATCAATTTGTATTAGTGAATATGACGGGGGAGAGAGTAACCGTAAAAATAAAAGTGGATAGAAGAAAACAACTGTTTTTAGGGAGAGCGTTGATGACACTTTGACGATGAACAAGCCGTATTGGCGAGGACGGAAGTTTGATATATAGCAATTTTTCTGTTTCAACGGGTAAAACCGCTGAAACACTTGTCGGACACAAACACGGCTCAATGTTTTGGCAAACCGAAAAAACAAAAATACGGAACAGATTTCTGCTCCGTAAAAATTATTTAAAGAATATCCAACCTTCAACCTTGTCGCCGTCAACCATAAAAGCTTTTTCTGCAATCTCCGCAAGCGGCGAATCACTGTAGCTGTCCGAATAAAAATTGTCAATTTTTCCGTCAGGAAAAGCCTCATAAAATCGTTTTACCTTTTCCTTGCCGTGACAGTTTACACCCGAATATTTTCCGCTGTGCATATCTACCTTTGACGCCATAAGGTTTTTTATTTTGAGCCTTTTGCAAACGGGTTTCAGCAAAAATTCGGGTGACGCCGAAATAATTACATCATCATCTTTCTTTTGCTCAAGATAAAACGGTTTTATATTTCCTATGTATTCCTTCCAGAAATCATTTACATCCTTTTCAGTATCGCAATAGGTAAGAAATCTGTACATTTTTTCTTTAAATTCAGTTTTTGTACCTTTTTTGAATACATAGAATTTTAAAAATGCTCCCAAAAGCGATGGGGCAAGAGTGAGTATTTTTTTATGCCTTTTAAGGCAGAATAAATAGAAGTCGGCTGTTGAGTCCCCATAGTAAATCGTTTTGTCAAAATCGTAAACATTCATAATATGCAAATTCCTTTTTAGTTTTGCAAATAATTTTTGACATTCAATTCTTAATAGAAGAGAACATCTGCACTATGATTATAATATGAGAAGAAATTTTTTGCAACATTTACAGTTAATAAGCTCATTTTTGGCTGATTATCCAAAGAATATGCCGTTATTCTGTTGCTTTTAACTCTGTTTTGTTGTACAATATACTATGTATTATTGTATAAAGGAGAAAATCCGTGTTTGGTTATTTGCAGATTCAAAAGAGCGAATTGCTTGTTCGTGAATACGAGGCTTATAAGGCTGTGTATTGCGGGCTTTGCAGGCAAATGGGTAAGGATTACTCCGTGTTTACAAGATTTACGCTAAGCTATGACTGCACATTTTATGCAATGCTTTTAATGTCACTTAACCGTTCATGCAAAGGCTTTAAAGACGGAAGATGCACCTGTAATCCTCTTAAAAAATGCAAGTTTGCAACAGATTCGGGTGACGCATACAGAAAGGCTGCCGCATTTTCAATGATATCGGTTTATTATAAAATCATTGATGATATTCAGGACAGCGGATTTTTTAAAAAGCTTTTGTGCAGAATCATAAAGCCTTTCTTTTCTCATCAGAGGAAAAAGGCGGCAGATAAGTATCCCGATATGGAAAAAGCGGTTGCTGATATGATGAAGATGCAGTATGATGCTGAACATTCGGAAAAGCCGTCTGTAGATATGTCAGCTCACCCAACGGCATTAATGCTTGCTGCCGTATTGTCGGCTGAGGCTCACGATGAAATTCAAAAAAGAGTGCTATATGAATTCGGCTATCATATCGGCAGGTGGATTTATCTTGTCGATGCCGCAGATGACATAGAAAAAGATATCAAATCAAACGGATTTAATCCGTTTGTAAACAAGAAAACAGGTGAGGTAAAATCATCGGATTATATTACAGCGGTGCTGAATCAGTCGCTTGCAAGGGCATATGATGCCTACAATCTTTTGAATTTTACCGATTTTAAGGGAATTTTAGATAATATGATGCTCTTGGGATTCCCTGCATCACAAAACAGAGTAACAAGCAAACTTGATACGGAGGTCAATAATGAATAATCCTTATGAGGTTCTCGGTGTGTCTGAAACAGCTACCGATGAAGAAGTAAAAGCAGCGTACAGAAGCCTTGCTAAAAAATATCATCCCGATAACTACACCGACAGTCCTCTTGCGGATGTTGCGGAGCAGAAAATGAAGGAGATTAATGAGGCATACGATATGATCAATCAGATGCGTCAGAAGGGTAAGGGTACAGGCTCAACAGGCAGTTCGTCATATAATGCAAATTCTTCAAGCTCACAGTTCTACAATGTAAGAATTTACATTCAGAGAGGACTTCTTGATCAGGCAGATCAGATTCTTGAAAACACGGCACAGTCAATGAGAACCGCCGAATGGCATTATCTCAAGGGCATGATTGCATACCGCAGAGGTTGGTCTGAACAGGCTTTTTCATATTTCACAACTGCGTGCAATATGGATCCCAACAATACGGAATACCGAGCCGCTCTTAACAATATGCAGAGCCAGAGAGCATACAACTACGGCGGTTATACTCAAACAAATCCTAACGCAACAGGCTCATCCTTCTGCGATGTTTGTGCAGGAATGATGTGTGCAAACTGCTTGTGTGATTGTTGCAGAATGGGATGTTAATATGAAGAAAAACGGTATCAAAAAAGGGACAATGCGTATTGCGGTTTGCGGAATTATTGCAGCGCTCTCACTCGTTTTTATGATGATGACATCTCTCGTTCCAATCGGAACATACGCTTTGCCCTGTCTTGCAGGAATTCTCATTTCCTGCATAGTTGTTGAATACGGTTATGGATGGGCAATCGGTGTGTTTTGTGTAACTGCCGTGCTTTCAACGCTCCTTGCCGGCGATAAAGAGGCTGTTATATATTTCATTGCACTCTTTGGCTATTATCCCATTTTAAAGGGCGCTTTTGAATTTAAAATCAAAAACAGGGGCGTTCAATACATACTCAAGTTTGCGGTGTTTAATGTTGCCGCTATCGGTTCGTTCTTTGTCGCAACATGGCTGTTGTCAATTCCGACAGATGAATTTACCGTTTTCGGTTTTTATGTTCCGTGGGCATTTTTGATTGCCGGAAATATTTTCTTTTTGCTCTATGATTATGCAATTACCGTATTTGTTATGCAGTATGTTCGCAGATTAAGAGGAAAAATATTCGGTAATTTTCACAAGTAATTATAATTTAAAGAAGTTTTGAGAAGGTGGACCCAAATGAAAAAGCAAAAACTGTTTGTCCGCATAGTCTGCGTAGTCCTTGTGGTTCTTATGGCAGTATCGGTAGGTGCTGTTGCAATAACTGCATTTTCGGCTAATGCGGCTCAATCAACCGAGGAGGTTTCCGCAAGCGTATCAGCAGGTGCATCAGGCTATATAAATGCCTCGTATGTAAATCTGAGGAGCGGTGCAGGCACGAATTATTCGGTCATAACCTGTATGGCAAAGAACACAAAATTTACTTTTGTTGACGGAAAGCTCTATAACTCAAAGTGGTACAAAATCAAGCTTAAATCAAATTCAAAGACAGGCTATGTTACAAAGGAATATGTTGCGGTAAGCTCTTCGTCATCGACAACATCTGTAACAGGCTATGTTTCTGATGATTATGTAAATCTCAGAGGAGGAGCAGGCACGAATTATTCTGTTGTTGATTGTCTGAGAAAGAATACTAAGCTTACTTTTGTAAGCACTTCACTCTACAACTCGGCTTGGTATAAGGTTAAGGTTACTTCAACTGCTAAAACAGGTTACATAAAAAAAGACTATGTAAAAATGAACAGTTCAACCCAAGCTACAACAAAGGCAACCAAGCCTGCAACTCAGCCGACTGCGTCAGCGTCAACCGTAAGCGGTTATATAACAGATGATTATGTAAATCTCAGAAGAGGAGCAGGCACAAATTATTCTGTCGTTGAGTGTATGAGAGTAAATACAAAGGTTACTTTCGTAAGCACAAAGCTTTATAACGGTGACTGGTATAATATTAAGCTTACATCAAATTCAAAAACAGGCTATGTAAAAAAAGACTATGTTAAGATGAACGGTCAGACAAAGCCTACAACGACTCAGCCTACAACCACAAAGCCGTCAACAGGTTCATCTGTTAAGCTTTCCGTATCAAGCAAATCAATTTTCACAGGCAACAGATTTGCAATTACAGCTACTGCATCTGGAACCGTTTCGTGGTCAAGTTCTAACACAGGTGTTGCAACCGTTGACTCTCGTGGTATTGTAACAGCCAAGAAAGCAGGCTCTGCAACAATTACTGCGAAAAGCGGTTCGCGTTCCGCAACCTGCAAAATTACCGTAAAATCCGGCTCATCGGTAAATATATCCAACAGCAATGTAAATCTTTCGTGGCAGAAGTCAATGCTTTTGAAATCAAGCACAAGAGGCGTCACATGGTCAAGTTCAAATACAAAGATCGCAACAGTTAAGAACGGTGTTGTTGATACGGTAGGCAAGGGCTATGTAACAATCACAGCCTCAACATCATACGGTGCGGCAACCTGCCTCATTCATGTTATGCCGAGGGAAAGTGTGCGTTTCTGCTATGCGTCACCAAACTCCGCTCCGCTCAATTCAACTGTAAGCTTTAAGGCTATTACCGACACGGACAGGGTAGGCGTGTATTTTGTAGTTACAAACGGCTCAACCTCTTATAAGGTCACCGCAAAAAATAAGGTTAAAGACGGTAACTCCTATATCTGGACAGGTACACAAAAGCTTTCAAAATCAGGCAAATGGTCTGTAAAGGCATATTCTAAATTTAAAACCGAATCAAAGTATTACACCACGGCAGGCGGCGGTGAGGGCGAGGTGTTTGTAACCTCAACAACCAATAAAACCACCACAGCCTGTGCCGAGCGCAGAGCGAGTGATGAGGTAATCAAGCTTATTGCAAACTATGAGGGATTTCTCTCGAAAGTCACAGCAGACAACATTACAACCGATCCTACACTCGGTTACGGCAAGGTTGTAGTTTCAGGCGAACAGTTCTACAACAACATAACTTCAAATCAGGCATATGCTTATCTTTGTCAGACCGTGAACAAGGGCGGATATACCACAACAACAAATTCCTACCTTGTAAATAACGGTATAAAGTTCAATCAACAGCAGTTTGATGCACTTGTGTGCTTTGCATACAATGTAGGCAGCGGTGTGTTCTACAATGACTCCGAGCTTCAGTCGGTTCTCTTGAACACAGGTTCAAGCGGTACTATCAAAGCAGGCGCTTCGGGTACGGTTACAGGTTCAGATGTAAACCTCAGAAGAGGTGCAGGAACTAACTACTCCGTTGTTACCCGTATGAACTACGGAACAAAACTGAAATTTGTTGACGGCAAGCGTTATAACACAAACTGGTATAAAGTTAAGCTTTCAAACGGCACGACAGGGTATATCCACAAGGATTATGTTTCTGCTTCGGGCGGTTCAAGAGATTTGAATAATGTCAATAAGCAGAACCTCATTGATGCACTTTTGCAGTACCACCATGCGGCAGGTTCTTGCTATTGGGGACTTTTGTACAGAAGAGTTGACGAGGCGGAAACCTTCCTCTACGGCGATTATGACCGTGACGGTCAGCACAATTATCACCACTTCCATTTCTCATGTTACTCAAACCCGAGTTTCGGTATCTGATATTAATTTTTGCAAAGAAGGTCTTAAAATGAAAAAAATAGGTTTCATAGGCGCAGGCAATATGGCAACAGCCATTATAAAAGGTCTTATGGCACAAAACGACGGCAAGGCTGATTTTATCAATGTTTTTGATGTAAGCGAAGAAAAGTGTGCCACTATGAAAAATATGGGCGCAAATGTAATGACATCTGCCGATGAAATTGCAAAGAACAGCTCAATTGTTGTTCTTGCAGTCAAGCCGCAGAATTATCCCGAAGTTCTTGAATCTCTCAAAAACAGCATTACAACAGCCAAAACCGTAGTATCAATTGCCGCAGGCATATCTATTGCATATGTAAGAAAAGGTCTTGAATGTGACTGCCCTGTTGTAAGGGTTATGCCCAATACACCTCTTTTGCTCAAAAAGGGCGCAACAGCTCTTTGCCCGTCAGAGAATATCAGTGGCGAGGATAAAGAGATCGTTTACAATATGTTTGCCGGCAGCGGTGTTTGCGAATATATTGACGAAAGCCATATGAATGAAATAATTGCGGTAAACGGCAGCAGTCCTGCTTATATTTATCTTTTTGCAAAGGCTATGGCTGATTACGCAAAGAATTGCGGAATCGACTATGACAGAGCCATGAACCTTGTCTGTGCAACTCTTGAGGGTTCGGCAGCAATGCTCCGTGACAGCGGTGAGCCTGTTGAAACGCTCATTGACAGGGTTTGCTCAAAGGGAGGCACAACAATTGCCGCTATGGATAAGCTTAAAGAACACGGCTTCTATGAGGCTGTTCTTGACGGCATGGACGCTTGTACAAAGAGGGCAGAGGAGCTTGGCAAATAATTTTGCCTTAACATAAAATGAATACATTCCTCATATATTTTAACGGACAACCAATGAGAGGAATGTATTTTATGAAAAGCATTGTATTTTCTTTTAAAAAGCGTTATCTTTTTCGCAGATCAAAGGGAATTTCACCGTCTGATGTCAGATTTTTTATAAGGCGATATTCCGTGGTGCTTATCTTTGTTTCGGCTTTTCTTACCGGACTTGTTTTCGGTTCAATTTATGCATCCAAAGCCGATAAGCAAATGCTTGATTCCCTTGATTTTCTGTTTACTACAAATCTTGATGCAAGGCTCGGTCAGAATGCCGTCAGCACATTTTGTGCCTGCTTTGCATCTGATTTTATATTTCTCACGGTTGTATTCCTCTTGGGACTTGCACCGTGGGGAATACCGTTTTTGCCGTTTGTTTCAGCATTTAAAGGCTTTGGAACAGGACTTACTGCGGCATATCTTATTATTACATATTCACTTAAAGGAGCAGGTTTTTATCTGCTCGTTGTGTTGCCGGGAACATTTTTGTTCTGTCTGGCACTTGTAAAGCTGTCGGCATATGCTTTTGAAATTTCAAAACAGATGTTTTTCAGCTTAATCGGTCATTCTCATCAAACAAATTCATTGAAAAATGAGGTGATTGATTTTTGTTCCCGATCTGTTTCGGCACTCATAATGACCTTTTGTTCAACTTTGCTGGACACGGCTTTGTGGTGCTTGTTTTCGGGAGCGTTCAATTTTTAATTTTGGAGGGCGCTATGGCATCGGAAAAGAACGCTGTAGCATTGACAGGATTTTTCTCGTCATTGTTTCACAATTTACCACGACTTTTGCTAACGAATGTGCTTTTTGCATTGCCGTTTGCCGTAATATTCGGAATTTTCTTTTTGATTAATACCCTTACTGGTATTAATTCAATGTTTATATATTTTCTTACGATAATTCCGCTTTTTCCGTTTTATGCCGGCGTAACTCAGGTTACTTCCCATATGGTAAGGGGAGAGGAAAATGTTGATGTTTTCTCAAATTTCATCGGCGGAATAAAGGAAAATCTGCTCAGATTCCTCATACACGGCGTTGTGATGTATGCCGCTGTTTTTATCAGCTACTATTCAATTGTCCTTTATCTCGGACTCGGTTCAAAGAACGGAATGTTTTATGTTCCGCTTGTTATTTGTATTTTAATTGCAATTTTCTTTCTGTTTATGTTCTTCTATGTTCCGCCTATGACGGTTACTTTTGATATCAAGATGAAGGATATTTACAAAAACAGTGCACTTATGACATTCGGTGAGCTTAAACACAATCTGTTTGCAGTTTTCGGAATTCTTATTTTATTTCTCGTTTGCGCAACAGTGCTTATGTGCAGTTTTACTCCGGTACTGCTCATCATTTTCACAATTGTTCTTGCATTGTTCATTGTTCCGTCAATTTTATCTTTTATAATCAATTCTGCAGTTTATAAGAATATGTATTCAATGATTGTTGACAAGGATTCAAAGAGCAAGACAATTGATAAGAAAATGGAGAACAGACGCAAAGGTCAGTTCCGTGATGATGAAGAGCCTGTTGCAGAAGATTATTCGGATCTTGAAATTGATGAATCGGCTGACGGTGATGAATTTATTTTCTATAACGGAAAAATGATGAAAAGAAGTTATCTTTTAAAGCTTAAAAAAGAGGCTGAAGAAAGGAAGAACGCAAAATGAGCGGTAAACACGCAGTTAGAAGTTCAAAAAAATCATTGATAATAATTATTTGTGTTGTTGTACTTGTTGCAGTAATTGCAGGTGCGGTTATTCTGTTTATGAATCTTTCGGGTAAAAATAATAATTCGGCAACAACAGCACCGACTGCGGCTGCTTCAACAACCGCCGATAATACAAACTCAACACATAATGTTTCCGACTCTGTATCCGAAACCACACAGCCTGCAACCAAATCGGGTGAAGCTTCACAAGAGCCGACAGAACAGGGATACACAGCCGAAACATCTTCAAATGACAGTGAAATTGTTGTTCCGACAATCAGCGGAGAGGAGCAAAAGCCAAAATTCAGTGCAACTCTTATTCCGTACTATGCAAAGGATGAAAATTCTTCTGAAGAATATTCTTTGAGAGATCTTTTCGGCTCTGCTTATTCAGGCGGCGGATTTACTTTTAATGAGGACGGAACATTCATTGACGGAATCACAAGTGCCTCGGCAAATTCGGGTGCGTACATAGTTGAGGGCGACTCCGTTGTAATAACATATTCCAACGATAAAAATGTTATTGCTGCCGTAACCGAATGGAACGGTGATGTTCCTGCTGAAATTACTGTAAACTACGGCGGAATTATTGTATCCTTTAAGTAAAATATCGGTGATTAAATGAGTAAAAAATCTGTTAAAAAGCCTGACTATGCAAAATTTGAGGCTAACAGGGCTGTAAAAAAGAAGAATAAGAAAAAGAAAACAACAGCAATCGTTTCATCGGTTATTGCCGCCTGCGTATTTATCATTGCGGCAATCGTTGCCGTTAATGTGCTTTCACCGTCCGTAACCGACGAGCTTACTTCGTCTGCATGGGTCCCCGAAGGTGCAAAGAATGCGAGCGGTGATGAGGTCGAAATGAGTGAGGTTTACAACACAAATTACAGTGCTTATCAGGGCTCTGTGTCATTTTCCGATGACGGCACATTTACTTTGTGGCTTTCGCCCGGAAGTCCGGATGACGGAACTCACAGCGGAAAATATACCGTGTCAGCTTCGGACAAAGTCAATTTGTCATTTGATGACGGAACAAATACTTCCGCCGTACTCACACAAAAGAACGGTAAAATTTCGGCTGTTGTGCTTAAATATAACGACTATGAAATCACATTTGTAAAACAGTGAATACTTAAAACAAAAAGATATACGGTAAAATTTTCTGCCGTATATCTTTTTTATTTTCCTATATTCCGTCAAACAGACTTAGCTGTTCGGTTTTGCTTTCAAACTTATGCAAATACGAAAACACATTTTCAACTCCGAACATAATTCCGTGATTTCTGCAAACTTCTGAAATCCTGTTCATCAAAACATTATTGTTACTGCTCGTAAGCTGATATGAATTTCCGTATGTATAAATGTATCGTTCCTTCATATTCGGAAAGTGTTTGTCAAGCCGACTGTAAAAATATTCTCTGTCACCGTCACGCAGAGTAAGACCTATACCAAAGCATATTATTCCACGAACCTTTGCGTCAATGCAATACTTTAAAAGTCCGTCGATATTTTCTTTTGTATCATTTATAAACGGTAAAAACGGAGAAAACCAAACAACACTCGGAATACCGTTTTCATGAAATGCCTTGAGCGTTTCAAATCTTTCTTTAGTGGCGGAAACATTCGGTTCAATTATTCTGCAAAGGCTTTCGTCTGCCGTTGTAAGCGTCATCTGTAACACAGCTTTGCTTTTATCGTTTATTTTCGTAAACAGGTCAATATCTCTCATAACAGATGCCGACTTTGTATGTACGGTTACACCGAATCCGTAGCGGTTGATTATTTCAAGGCATCTTCGTGTCAGTTTCAGTTCTTTTTCAAGGGGAATGTACGGATCGCTCATCGCACCCGTACCAATCATACATTTTCTGCGTTTCCTTTTTAAAGCGTTTTCAAGCAATTCCGGGGCATTTTCTTTCACCTCAATATCTTCAAATCGGTGATTCATCTGATAGCATTTACTGCGTGCGTCACAATAAATGCATCCGTGTTGACATCCTCTGTAAATGTTCATGCCGTTTGCGACAGATAAAATTCCCTTTGCTTTGACCTTATGCATATAATCCTCCGCTTATTGTTTGGCATCGACAAACCACCTGTTTTCCTCCAAAAACAGGTATCGTTCTTTGCCGAGAATATGGCAGGTGTAGCGTATCCCCGCACCGCCTGCTTTGAGAGATGCCGCATACCGCACATCGGAAATTTTGTCAATGCGGTATCTCCTTCCGTCATCCCACACAATATATTCGGGGATAAGATCTCCGTCACAATCAAATGTGGCAGTAACTTTAACATACTTTTTCATAGCTTGTTACCTCCCTTAAAATCAGAGAAACATCTTTGATTTTTCGCCTAAGATGCATCGTTATCATAAATATCCGACAGGATGAATTGTATGGTCCTCCTTTGGGTTAAAATCCGAAAGCTCCTTGTCATCGAGCAAAACGGCAGGGCGAACAGCATAATTGCCGAATCGCTTTTTTAATCTGTCAAGTGTTTTGTCAAGCTGTTCGTTCTGAATAAGTCGCTTTTCATCACGCAAAAGGCTCATCTGGTGCGGCTGATCATCGTGAATAAAATCTGTAACGCTTACCCCGATACTTCTCAGCGGTTTTTCCATTTTATAGCTTTTTTTGAAAAGCTCAATAGCCGTATTTGTTATATCCTTTGTAAGATTTGTGTGGATTTCCGTTGTGTGCTGTCGGTTAAATGACATCAGCTCGTTGTCACGAATCGTAATGCAAACCGTTTTTGCCATAAACCCCTGTTCACGCATTCTTCTGCAAACGCTGTCACACAAAACGAATATAACCTGTTTTACATCGTTAAAGGTTACCATATCTTTCGGAGTTGTGGTTGAGTTACCGATTGACTTTACCTCGCTGTTTTCGTTCATATGGGCAACAGGGGAAGAGTCGTATCCGTTTGCAAAGCCGTAAATTAGGTCGCCCCATTTTCCAAGATATGACCGCAACAGCGTAACATCTGCGGTTGCAATATCTCCAATCGTATAAATGCCGATAGATTCAAGCTTTCTGCCCGTTGCTCTGCCAACATACAAAAGGTCTTTTGCAGGACAGTTCCACACAATATCTCTGTAATTTTCCCGTGTGATTTCCGTTATAGCGTCAGGCTTTTTATAGTCACTTCCGAATTTGGCAAAAATTTTATTAAAGCTGACTCCGATGCTTACGGTTATTCCGAGTTCCTGCTTTATACGGCGATTAATTTCGAGTGCAATCTCTTTGCCGTTCATATTCTTATTGTCGGTAACATCAAGCCATGCCTCGTCAAGCCCGAACGGCTCGATTTTGTCGGTGTATTCGCTGTAAATTCTCCTCGCCATTTTTGAAAATCGCTTGTACAAATCAAAATGGGGAGAAACGGTTATGAGGTCGGGACATTTCTGCTTTGCCTGCCAGATTGCCTCGCCTGTTTTTATATTATACTTCTTCGCAATTTCATTTTTAGCAAGAATAATTCCGTGCCGATTTTCCGCATCACCGCTCACGGCAACAGGTTTGTTTCTGATTTCGGGATGATGCAAACACTCAACGCTCGCATAGAATCCGTTGCAGTCGCTGTGAAGAATAACCCTGTCTTTTTTATATTTGCTTTTGTCAACGGCACAATTAATATTCACAACGCATCACCTCGAACATTTGTTTTTATTTAATTATAGAACAAGTGTTCTATAAAGTCAAGCGTAAATAGTTAAAACGGTAGTCAAAAAACGAAAAAGAAAAATGTAAAAATTTTTTGATTTGCAAGGCTACGCACTGCATATTGATTACAGCTGTGTAACTGTCATTTACAAAAACGAGATATTGTGGTAGAATTTACAATGTTAAATTATGTAAAAGTGTCGGATATTACAGATGTATGTCCGAAAGCTATTTTGTATCGGAGGTTTTATTGATGGAAGCTTACAAAAAGGAATTCATTGAATTTATGGTTGATTGTCAGGTTCTCAAATTTGGCGATTTTGTTACAAAGAGCGGAAGAAAAACTCCTTTCTTCGTAAACACAGGTTTCTACAGAACAGGCGCTCAGCTCCGCCGTCTCGGTCAGTATTATGCAGAGGCTGTCAACAGCAAGTTCGGTCTTGATTTTGATGTTCTTTTCGGTCCTGCATACAAGGGCATTCCGCTTTCTGTTGCCGCAACTATCGCAATCAGCGAAAAATACGGTCAGGATATCCGTTATTGCTCAAACAGAAAAGAAGTTAAGGATCACGGCGACAAGGGTATTCTTCTCGGCAGTCCTATCAATGACGGTGACAGGGTTGTTATCATCGAAGATGTTACAACAGCAGGCACTTCAATTGAAGAAACTCTCCCGATTATCAAGGCTCAGGGCGATGTAAACCCAATCGGTCTTGTTGTTTCCGTTGACCGTATGGAGCGTGGCAAGGGTACAAAGAGCGCACTTTCCGAGATTGAAGAAAAGTACGGCCTTAAAACAACTGCAATCGTAACAATGGCAGAGGTTGTTGAACACCTTTACAACAAGGAATACAAGGGCAAGGTTATTATTGACGACAAGCTCAAAGCCGCTATTGACGCTTACTATGAGCAGTACGGCGTGAAGGAATAACAGCTTTTAATTATTAATATTAATCAGTCGGGGCGGTTTTATCCGCCCCCAAAGTTTGAAAAAACTTATTTTGCGGTGGGGATAATATGGCACGGACAACCGATAACGAACACAGCGGTCATCGTGAAAGAATGCGTAAAAAGTTCATAGAAAACGGCTTTGATGTGTTTGAAGCGCACGAGGCTCTTGAAATGTTCCTTTACTATGCTATTCCGAGAAAGGACACAAATCCTCTTGCACATCGTCTGCTTGACCGTTATATCACTGTCGGCGGAGTGTGTGACGCTCCGATTGACGAGCTTATGAAGGAATTCGGTCTGTCTGAAAATGCCGCCGCATTGCTCAAAATGTTGCCCGAAATGGCAAGGCTTTATACCGAATCAAAGATGTCACATGATAATATCATCGACTATGAAAATCTCGGTAAAATATTTAAAGCAAAATTTATCGGTCGAACAAACGAATGTGTCGCTCTCATGCTTGGTGATGCAAAGGGCAAGATGATTTATTTTGATATAATTTCAAAAGGTTCACTCAATTCATCCGATATGCCCGTCAGAAAAATTGTTGATTTGTCACTTCGTCACAATGCCAAAACTGCGTTTATAGCACATAATCATCCCAGCGGAACGGCTCTGCCTTCGGGAAGTGACCTTGACACAACAATAGTTTTGAAGAGTACGCTTGCAACTGTCGGAGTTGAGCTTATCGACCATTTTATAATAACCGATGATGATTATGTTTCTCTCCGTGAAAGCAGGCTTGCGGGGAACATCTTCTATTATGAAAAGTAATAATGTTCTTTAAAAGAAACATTTGACAATTTAAAACATCTGTTCTATAATTAAAATCGAAATTTTGTTCGGATATGTTTTCTGTTACAGGACTTTTGTAATAAAGAGCCTTGTAACAGGAAACATAATAAAAAAATCCGTATTTGGAATGTGATGTGTATTATGGAATTTAAACTTCATTCAAAATATCAGCCGACAGGCGACCAGCCGCAGACAATCGAAAAGCTTGTAAACAGTATAAATGCAGGCAACCGTGAACAGACTCTCCTCGGTGTAACGGGTTCGGGTAAAACTTTTACAATGGCAAATGTTATTCAGAAGGTTCAAAGACCGACCCTTGTGCTTGCACACAATAAAACTCTTGCGGCTCAGCTTTGTAGTGAGTTCAAAGAGTTCTTTCCCGACAATGCGGTTGAATATTTTGTGTCATACTACGATTACTATCAGCCTGAGGCATATGTTGCACAGACGGATACTTATATTGAAAAAGACAGTTCAATCAATGATGAGATTGATAAACTCCGCCACAGTGCAACTCTTGCACTTTCCGAAAGACGAGATGTAATTATTGTTGCCTCGGTTTCTTGCATATACAGCCTGGGCGATCCTATTGACTACCGTAATATGGTAATCTCACTTCGTCCGGGGATGGAAAAGTCCCGTGACGAGCTTGTAAAAAAGCTTGTTGAACTGCAGTATGAACGCAATGATGTAAGCTTTACCCGTAATAAATTCAGGGTTCGTGGTGATGTGGTTGAAATTTTCCCTGCCGCATCAAACGATTCTATAATCCGCGTCGAATTTTTCGGAGATGAAATTGACAGAATTTCCGAAATCAATCCGCTTACGGGGGAACTCAAAGCCGTTCTGAAACATGCCGCAATCTATCCTGCGTCACACTACATTGTGTCGGGAGATAAGATGAAAAAGGCTCTTGCGGAAATTGACAGGGAGCTTGAGGAAAGACTTGCATATTTTCGTGAAAACGGAAAGCTCCTTGAGGCACAACGACTTGAACAGCGTACAAGGTACGATATGGAAATGTTGCAGGAAATCGGATTTTGTACGGGTATCGAGAACTATTCAAGAATAATGTCGGGCAGAGCGCCCGGCTCATCGCCGTACACGCTTTTAAGCTATTTCCCCGATGATTTTCTGCTCTTTGTCGATGAGTCCCATGTAACGCTTCCACAGGTACGGGGAATGTTTGCGGGTGACTATGCAAGAAAAAAGAGCCTTATTGACTACGGTTTCAGACTTCCGTCTGCACTTGATAACCGTCCGCTCAACTTTGACGAATTCTATTCAAAAATAAATCAGGCTGTTTATGTAAGCGCAACACCGGGCGATTTTGAGCTTGAAAAATCGGCTGTTGTTGCAGAACAGATTATCAGACCTACAGGACTTCTTGATCCTGAAATTTCGGTAAGACCTACCGAAGGTCAGCTTGACGACCTTGTGTCCGAAATCAATATCCGTACAGCCAAAAATCAAAGAACCCTTGTTACAACCCTTACCAAGAAAATGGCGGAGGACCTTACCGCATATCTTGAAAAGCTGGGTATCAGGGTTCGTTATATGCACCATGACATTGATACCGTTGAAAGAATGGAGATTGTCCGTGATTTAAGACTCGGAGAATTTGATGTTCTTGTCGGAATCAACCTTCTGCGTGAAGGACTTGATATTCCCGAGGTTTCTCTTGTTGCCGTACTTGACGCCGACAAAGAGGGATTTCTCCGTTCAACCCGTTCGCTTATTCAGATTTCCGGCAGAGCCGCACGAAACAGCGAGGGTACGGTTATTATGTATGCCGACAGCGTAACACCGTCAATGAAGGTTGCAATAACCGAAACACAGCGCCGCCGTGAAATTCAGAATAAATATAATGTTGAACACGGCATCGTTCCAAAGACTATTGTCAAAAAGGTCAGCGATATACTTGAAATTTCTACTCACGATGACAGTGAATTTAAGAATACAAAAAAGCTTTCAAAGGCACAAAAACAACAGTTGATAGAAAAACTGACAAAGGAAATGAAAGCTGCCGCAAAGTTGCTTGAATTTGAACACGCCGCATATCTGCGTGATAAAATCAAAAAACTGCGTGGTGAAAAATGATAAAGGAAGAGTAAAATGCCAAGAAAGAAAACCACCGATTATGATAATACCAGTATCACAACGCTAAAGGGTGCCGACCGTGTCCGCAAGCGTCCTGCCGTAATTTTCGGCTCGGACGGTATTGACGGCTGTCAGCACTCCGTGTTTGAGATTCTTTCAAACTCAATAGACGAGGCGAGAGAGGGTTACGGTAAAAAAATCACAGTTACACGCTATTCCGACGGCTCAATTGAGGTTGAAGATCACGGCAGAGGAATTCCCGTTGACTACAACGAAAACGAAAAGCGCTATAACTGGGAACTGGTTTTCTGCGAACTCTATGCCGGCGGTAAGTATAATAACAACGAGGGTGAAAGCTACGAATTTTCCCTTGGTATGAACGGCCTCGGTCTTTGTTCAACCCAGTACAGCTCCGAGTATATGGATGTTGATATCCGCCGTGACGGCTACCGATACACTCTCCGTTTTGAAAAAGGCGAGATTGTCGGCAAGCTCAAAAAAGAGCCGTACAGCAAAAAGGATACGGGTACTAAAATTCATTGGAAACCCGACCTTGAAGTCTTTACGGATATCGACATTCAGCCCGAATATTTTCTTGACATAATGAAAAGACAGGCTATTGTCAACGCAGGAATTGAATTTGTTTTCCGCAATCAGAACGGCAAAAGCTTTGATACAACAAGCTATAACTATGTAAACGGTATTGTTGACCATGTTGCCGAGGTAGTCGGTGAAAACGGACTCAGCTCAATTCAGCATTGGGAAACCGAGGTTAAAACCCGTGACCGTGACGATAAGCCCGAATATAAGTGCAAAATGGATATCTCGGTTGCATTTTCAAATAAAGTGCATCTCACCGAATACTACCACAACTCAAGCTGGCTTGAACACGGCGGCGCTCCCGATAAGGCGGTGCGTAATGCCTTTGTTTACCAGATTGACAGCTACTTAAAACAAAATAATAAATATAACAAAACCGAAAGCAAAATCAAGTATGACGATGTTGAGGACAGCCTTGTGTGTGTTATTTCGTCTTTTTCAAGTGTTTCATCATATGAAAATCAGACCAAAAAGGCGGTTACAAACAAGGGTATTCAGGACGCTATGACTGCATTTCTCCGTCAGAGTCTTGAAGTCTATTTTATTGAAAATCCGCTTGAGGCAGAAAAAATCTGCGAACAGGTGCTTATCAATAAGCGCAGCCGTGAAAATGCTGAGAAAACACGACTTAACATAAAGAAAAAGCTTTCGGGCAATCTCGACATAACAAACCGTGTTGCAAAATTTGTCGATTGCAGAAGTAAAGACACGGAACAGCGTGAACTGTTCATAGTAGAGGGCGATTCTGCTCTCGGTGCCTGTAAACAGGCAAGAAACCCCGATTTTCAGGCAATTATGCCAATCAGAGGTAAAATACTTAACTGCCTGAAAGCCGACTACGATAAGATTTTTAAGAGCGAAATCATTACCGATTTGCTCAAGGTTCTCGGTTGCGGTGTTGAGGTTAAGTCAAAAGCAAACAAGAATCTTTCAAGCTTTGACATGAACGCACTTCGTTGGAGCAAAATTATTCTCTGCACCGATGCCGATGTTGACGGCTTCCAGATCAGAACTCTTTTACTTACAATGCTTTACAGACTTACACCTACACTCATTGAAGAAGGCAAGGTGTTTATTGCCGAATCGCCTCTTTATGAAATTACATCCAAAAACGATGTTTATTTTGCATACGATGAGGTTGAAAAGGATAAGTTCATTGAACAGCTCGGCAAGGAGAAATTCACAATTCAGCGTTCAAAAGGTCTTGGTGAAAACGAACCCGATATGATGAACCTTACCACAATGAACCCCGAGTCACGCAGACTTATCAAGGTTCTTCCTGCCGATGCAGAGCAGACAGCGGAAATTTTTGATGTTCTTCTCGGTGACAATCTTCAGGGAAGAAAAGATTATATAGTAGAACACGGCAACGAATATATTGACCAGCTTGATGTAAGCTGATTGGAGGTGGAAATAAATGGCGAAAAAATCTTCAAAGACTCCCCGCAGAACTTCACCGTCAAAAACTCACGGTGTAATCAACGGTGCGGGTGAAGTAGTGGAACAGCCAATCGTTTCCACTATCAGAGAGAACTATATGCCGTATGCAATGAGCGTAATTCTCTCCCGTGCAATTCCCGAAATTGACGGATTCAAGCCGTCGCACAGAAAGCTCTTGTATATGATGTACAAAATGGGACTTCTGAACGGCGGAAGAACAAAATCGGCAAACATTGTCGGTGCAACAATGAAGCTCAATCCTCACGGCGACTCTGCAATTTACGACACAATGGTTCGTCTTTCAAGGGGCTATGAGGCACTTTTGCATCCGTATGTAGATTCAAAGGGTAACTTTGGTAAATTCTACAGCCGTGACATGGCGTGGGCGGCATCCCGTTATACTGAGGCAAAGCTTGACGCAATCTGCAACGAGCTGTTTCGTGATATAGACAAAGATACCGTAGATTTTGTAGATAACTACGATAATACAATGAAAGAACCGTCACTTTTGCCGGTTGCATTTCCGTCTGTACTTGTAAACGCAAACACAGGTATTGCCGTTGGTATGGCGTCAAATATCTGTTCATTCAATCTGCGTGAAATCTGCGAAACAACAGCGGCACTAATCCGTGATCCCGACCATGATATAAAGTCAACTCTGCCGGCTCCTGATTTTACAGGCGGTTGTCAGATTATCTATGACGAAAATGTCATCAATCAAGTCTATGAAACCGGCAGAGGAAGCATCAAACTCCGTGCGAAGTATGTCTATGACAAGTCTGCAAACTGTATAGATATTCTTTCAATTCCTGCCACAACAACTTGTGAGGTTATCATTGAAAAGGTAATCGACCTTGTAAAGCAGGGTAAAGTCAAGGAAATTTCCGATATTCGTGACGAAACAGGTATTGACGGACTTAAAATTACAATTGACCTCAAGCGTGGCGTTGATGCCGACAAGCTTATGACAAAGCTTTACCGCTTTACAACACTCGAAGATTCCTATGCCTGCAACTTCAATGTGCTTATTGCAGGTGTTCCGAGAGTTCTCGGTGTAAAGGCGTTGCTTGAAGAATGGATTGCTTTCAGAATTGAGTGCGTCAGAAGAAGAACATATTTTGACCGCAACAAAAAAGCTGACAAGCTTCATCTTTTAAGAGGTCTTGAAAAAATTCTTCTCGATATTGACAAGGCAGTAAAGATTGTCCGTGAAACCGATGAAGAATCCGAGGTTGTGCCAAACCTTATGATTGGATTCGGAATTGACGAAATACAGGCTGAATATGTTGCCGAAATAAAACTTCGTCATCTTAACCGTGAATACATTTTAAAGCGTACAAAAGACCTTGAAGACCTTGAAAAAGAGATTGCCGAGCTTGACGAAATTTTAAAAAGCAAGGCAAGAATCAAGACAATCATTGTCAAAGAACTCAAATCAATTGCCGAGAAATACGGTCAGCCGAGAAAGAGTATCATAATCTATGACGATGTTGCAAGGTATGAGGAAGAGACAGTCGAGATTCCCGATTATCCTGTTAATCTTTTCTTTACAAAAGAGGGATATTTCAAGAAGATTACTCCGCAGTCGCTCAGAATGAGCGGTGAACAAAAGCTCAAAGACGGTGACGAAATTATTCAGGAGCTTGAGTTCACAAACAACTGCGACCTTTTGTTCTTTACAGACAAGTGTCAGGTGTATAAGGCAAAGGCTGATGATTTTGCACAGACAAAGGCAAGCGTACTCGGTGACTATGTTGCCGCAAAACTTGGCTTTGATGAAGGCGAAAATGCTGTGAAAATGGTTGTTACAAAAGATTACAAGGGTATGCTGCTCTTTGCTTTTGAAAACGGCAAGGCTGCAAAAGTTCCGCTTGAATCATACGCAACAAAGACTAACCGTAAAAAGCTCACGGGCGCATATTCCGACAAATCTCCGCTTGTCGGACTTCTCTATATGCCTGAGGATGAAGAGGTACTCTTCAAGGCGTCATCTGGAAATATGCTCCTTGTTCACACGGGTGCACTCGCTCTCAAAACAACCCGTTCAACACAGGGTGTTGCCGTTCTCAAGCCCAAAAAAGGTCACAGACTTTTCAGCATAGAACGCTATAAAGAAGGTACTTTTACAAATCCAAAGCGTTACAGAACAAGTTCACTTCCTGCAAGAGGTGCGTTGCCCGTGAACGATGATTCAAAAGACGAACAGCTTTCGCTGATTTGATTTTGAAAAAATTAATAAAAATCTTGTAATATCTCTTGAAAAAGCTGTGTTTATGTGGTATTATAAAACAGTTATTAAAGCAGAATTTGTTTTATTCGTATTTATTAAATGAAAGGAAGATAAAAATGAGCATTTGGGGCATTGTTTTAGGCGTATTGCTCGCAATCGTATCTGTTGCCATTATCGTTGTAATTATCCTTCAGGAGGGTAATCAGCAGGGTATCGGTGCTGTAACAGGTGTTGCCGATTCTTATTTCTCAAAGAATAAGGCTCGTTCGATTGATGCGTTCCTCTCACGCTGGACAAAAGTTTTTGCTGCAATATTCGTAATTTTTGTAATTGCACTTAATGTGCTTTCAAAGTTCGGTATACTGTAAGCATATTAACTTAATAATCAGCATAAAATTAACCGTCAGGGCAATCCTCTGGCGGTTTTACTTTTTATATGGAGTTGTTAAAAATGCCTTGGTGGGGAATATGTCTGATTATTTTTGTAACATTTATAACTTTCGCAATCTTGCACTTTCTCGGCAAAAACAAGCATCCGTTCAAACGCTCTCTGCTTTCAATGACTTTGGGAGCGGCAACATTGTTTGCGGTCAATCTGACGGGAGCTTTTACGGGCGTAACTTTGCCCATAAGCCTTTTATCGCTTTTGGTATCAATAATAGGAGGGATACCCGGAGTAACGCTTATGCTCGGTCTTAATCTTTTTTTCTGAATAATCACAGAAGGGGCAGTCATATCGACAGCCCCTTAATTGCTTGTATGAAATTTTATACAATGCCGTAAAGCTCCTCAAGAGCCTCACCGACGGTTTCTTTGTCTTTGGTCAGGAGTGCAAGCATAATTTTGTACGCTTTTTTCGGATTGTCAAGAAAATTTTTTTTGAGAATAAGAGCCTGTTCCATTTCGGGAGCATAAACATCAAGCTTCATCAAATCCATATCACCGCCGGATACCGAACATTTAACAGTAAATCCGTTTGAACTTTTTACAATATCAACCTTGTTTTCAATCTCATTTTTCTTTACGGCAAGGAGCTTAACCGCACAAGCGTATGCCTTTTCTTTGATAGAGTACGGAAGAATGCTGTCAAGCTGTTTTGCAATTTCAACACCGTTTTCCGTGAGCGCATATGTTTTGTGTTCATCATCGGCAGGCACAAGGTTACCGTTTGTAACAAGGTCGTCAAAGGCGGAACTTGTTTCAAAATAATTGGCAAGTCCCTGCTTTAGAATTGCCTGTATGACAATTCCTTTGTCTATATTTTCTTTTACAGAATTATACAAATAACATATCAAGGTTTTAATTTCGTTTTTGCTTCTCATTCCACCGGGATTAATACCCTCGTCAAATGTATCGAAAGCCATAAAATCACCTGCTTTTGCTGATAGATTCGTAGTGACAGCTTAATTTGTGCAAAAATAACTTAAATTATATCTGTCTATTGTTATTATAGCACATTATCTTCACAAAAGCAAAGAGGTTGTGCGTATTTATTTTATTCATTATTAAGTAAATTTGCAAGAGTTACACTGTCAAGGTAATTATTGATTAAATTGTCAAGCTGTTGCCAGATAGGATGTGAGGGACACGATTCCATATGATTGCAATGTTCGTGAGTTTTTGAAGTGCATGGGACAGACGCAAGGTCGCCCTCCGTAAGCCTGAGAATTTCACCGAGTGAATAATCTTTTGGTTCTTTGGTCAGCTTATAGCCGCCGCCTTTTCCTTTTACGCCCTCAAGCAGATTGCGGTCAACAAGGGTTTTGAGTATGCCTTCCATATATTTTTTGGAAATATTCTGTCTTTCTGCAATTTCTTTGAGCGGAATATATCTGTTCTGCCCGTTTTTTGCCAGATCGACAAGCACATACAGCGTGTAACGACCTTTACTTGAAATCAGCATAAAATTATCCCCTTTTGGCAAGGCTTGCATATTTTGTAAGCCCGTTTTGCTTATATACCTTGATTATATACAAAAAACGATAAAAATGCAATACCAACCCATTGACAAAATGGGTTGAAAAGGTTATATTTTAATTATCCACTCTTTCGGTGGGTTGATAATATAACAAGGTGGGATTATGAAATGGCAGACAAATTACTTGATGTAAACGGTTTGACTGTAAGTGTAGAGGAAAAGGAAATTCTGCACGATATAAATCTTAGTATAAACAAAGGTGAAACGCATGTGCTTATGGGACCAAACGGTGCAGGCAAGTCAACGCTCGGATTTGCACTTATGGGCAGTCCTAAATATACGCTTAATTCAGGCGAAATACTTTTTAACGGAAAAAACATTAACGATGAAACACCCGATAAAAGGTCAAAGGACGGAATTTTTCTTTCATTCCAAAGCCCTCTTGAAGTTCCGGGGCTTTCACTTTCATCATTTATTCGCAACGCTCTTGAAAAGAACCGTGGCAAAAGAATCCGCCTTTGGGACTTTAAAAAAGAGCTCAGACAGGCAATGGAGCTTTTGCAGATGGATCCGTCATATTCCGAGCGTGATCTAAATGTAGGTTTTTCGGGCGGAGAAAAGAAAAAAGCAGAAATTTTGCAGATGCTTTTACTCAAACCAAAGCTTGCAATTCTTGACGAAACAGACTCGGGTCTTGATGTTGATGCGGTTCGCACAGTTTCAAAGGGTGTTGAACACTATCAGAAAAACCGTGACGGTGCATTGCTCATCATCACACACAGCACAGGTATTCTCGAATCTCTCAAAGTTGATTATACCCATATTATGGTAAACGGCCATATAGTTAAAACAGGCGACGCATCGTTGATTGATGAAATCAATGAACACGGTTTTGAGAAGTATCTTGAACTTTATGCAGAAAAGTTCTGACGGAGGTATTAAGATGAAAGAAAGAACATATGTCGATGATGTTGACAGAAGTGTCTACGATATCAAAGACGAAGAAAATGATGCCTACCGTATCAAATCAGGTCTTGATGCCTCAATTGTAGAAAAAATTTCAAAGGAAAAGAACGATCCCGTGTGGATGCAGAATTTCCGTTTGCAGTCACTTCAAATTTATAATGAACTCAAAGTTCCAAACTGGGGACCGCCTATTGACGGACTTAATATGGAGGACATTGCAACCTATGTTCGTCCAAACACAAGAATGACCGCAAAATGGTCTGAAGTCCCCGAAGATATCAAGAATACATTTGAAAGGCTCGGTATTCCTCAGGCAGAGAGAAGGTCCCTTGCAGGTGTCGGAGCGCAGTATGATTCCGAGCTTGTGTACCACAATGTTCGTGAAGAGGTTGCCTCACAGGGCGTAGTATATACCGATATGGAGAGTGCGTTAAAGGGCGAATATGCCGACATGGTAAAAAAATATTTTATGAAACTTGTCCGTCCGAATGACCACAAATTTGCCGCACTTCACGGTGCAGTATGGTCAGGAGGTTCGTTTGTATATGTTCCGCCGGGAGTATCGGTAGAAATTCCGTTGCAGTCATATTTCAGACTTAATGCACCGGGTGCAGGTCAGTTTGAACACACGCTCATTATCGTTGACGAGGGTGCAGATCTGCATTTTATAGAGGGTTGTTCTGCTCCAAAATATAACATAGCAAATCTTCACGCAGGCTGTGTTGAGCTTTTTGTAAAGAAAAATGCAAGGCTCAGATATTCAACAATTGAAAACTGGTCAAAAAATATGTACAACCTTAACACCAAAAGAGCACTTGTTGAAGATGGCGGTACTATGGAATGGGTATCGGGTTCATTCGGTTCTCATGTGTCGTATCTTTATCCTATGACAATTTTAAAAGGCGACCGTTCAAGAATGGAATTTACGGGCATTACATTTGCAGGCAAGGGACAGAACCTTGACACGGGAGCAAAGGTAGTTCATATCGGCAAAGAAACATCTTCGTTTATGAACACAAGGTCAATTTCAAAAGACGGCGGTATCAGCACATTCAGAAGCTCCGTTGTTGTAAACAAATCTGCCGAAAATGCAAAATCTGCCGTTTCATGTCAGTCACTTATGCTTGATTCAAAGTCACGCTCAGATACTATTCCTGTAATGGATATCAGAACTCCGCACGCAGATATAGGACACGAGGCTAAAATCGGCAGAATCAGCGATGAGGCTGTATTCTACCTTATGTCAAGAGGTCTTAGTGAAGAGGATGCAAGGGCGATGATAGTCAGCGGCTTTGCAGACAATGTGTCAAAGGAGCTTCCGCTTGAATATGCGGTTGAAATGAACAATCTCATTCAGCTTGAGATGAAGGGCAGTATCGGATAAGGAGGAAATTATGGTTGATAATAAAGACTTAACAGTGAACTTTCTTCCGTCACCCACTTGGAACCGATTGGGAGTGAATCGGGCAAAAATCCGAAATATTCCCGTTGACGGTTGGAACAGTATTTCTGTTCAAAAAGAAATAATCGAAAAATATACAAATAATTCCGATTCAGAAATTTGGGATTCATTTGCAAATATTCAGACAGGTATGGGCGAGGAGATTGACGAAATCTCAAAAATATCACAGCCTGAAAAAATCAGAATATCGGCTGATAAAACAAAAAGCGAAAAGCTGTTTTTTAATTGCAAAAACGGTGAAAACGCTTTTGCAGATGTAGAACTTTACGCTCCCGAAAACACAGAGCTTACTGTGTTTATGACAATGCAGTCAGCGTGGAATGCAAACGGTATTTGTGCCGTAAGAACGAAATTTAAAGCTGAAAAAGGCGCAAAAATCAGACTCGTACAGCTTAATCTCCTTTCGCAAAATTTCCGCTTTATAAACGATGTCGGTGCAGAATGTGAAGATAACGCAACCGCAGAGATATTACAGCTTTTCATCGGCGGAAATGAAACCTATACAGGCACAAAGACAACGCTTTTGGGCAGGCAGAGCAATCTTGACCTCAATGTCGGCTACTATTGCAAGGACGAGCAGTTGCTTGATATGAACTATGTTGCCGAGCATATCGGCAAAAAGACTGTCAGCTCAATGAATGCCGGAGGTGTCTTGAGAGATAAAGCACATAAATTATTCCGTGGTACAATTGATTTCCCGCTCGGCTCATCGGGTGCAAAAGGTGACGAGAATGAAGATGTTCTCATTTTAGGCGAAGATGTAATCAATCAGACCGTACCGCTCATTCTTTGTGCGGAAGAGGATGTTGAGGGCAACCACGGTGCGTCAATCGGCAGACCGTCCGATGATGTGCTTTTCTATCTTGCAAGCAGAGGCCTTGACGAAGAAGAGGCTTGTAACCTTATGGCTCGTGCAAAACTTGACGCTTTATGCTCAAAAATCGGTGATGAAGAGCTTGAAACGCTTGCAAAATCCTGTCTGGAGGAGGTTACAGGCTATGCAAATGAAAAACTTTAAGGAAGATTTTCCGCTTTTGCGGGAAAATCCTGTAGTCTATCTCGATAGTGCCGCAACTGCTCAAAGACCTGAATCAGTTATAAATTCGGAAATGGAGTTCTACAAAAAATGCAATGCAAATCCTCTGCGTGGACTTTATGATTTGGGTTTCAAAGCTACAGAATGTTATGAGCAATCCCGTGAAACAGTCAGAAAGTTCATTAATGCAAGGTCGGAGCGTGAAATAATATTTACACGCAATGCAACCGAAAGCCTCAATCTTGTTGCCTACAGCTACGGAATGAATTTTCTTAAAAAAGGTGACGAAATTCTTGTCACTGTAATGGAACACCACAGCAACCAGTTGCCGTGGAGAGCTGTTGCAGAAAAAACAGGCGCAGCGGTAAAGTACATTGAATGCAACCCTGACGGCACAATTACCGAAGAACAGCTGAAACAGGCTTTTTCGGAGCATACAAGGCTTGTGGCAGTAACTCACATATCAAATGTACTCGGTTGCAAAACTCCCATAAAGCGTATCACAGAGCTTGCAAAGGAATGCGGTGCAGTTGTTGTGCTTGACGCATCGCAGAGCGTTCCGCACATTCCCGTTGATGTTCAGTCGCTTGATGTGGATTTTCTTGCATTTTCCGGTCACAAACTTATGTCACCCTTCGGAATCGGTGTATTATACGGCAGAGAAAGCCTTCTTGAAAAAATGCCGCCGTTTTTAACGGGCGGTGAGATGATTGATTCCGTTACAAGGGACAAGGTTATCTATTCCGATTTACCGCATAAATTCGAGGCAGGAACGGTAAATGCGGCTGGCGCATGGGGGTTGAAAACCGCAATTGAATACATTCAAAATATTGGTTTTGATACAATCGGCGCTATTGAAGAAGAGCTTACCAAAAGAGCCTTTGACGGATTTATGAAAATTCCTCACATCAATATTCAGGGAAGTAACAACCCGAAAGAGCATTGCGGAATTATCAGCTTTACAATTGACGGAGTTCATCCGCATGATGTCAGCAGTATTCTTGACGCTGACGGTATTGCAGTCCGTGCAGGACACCATTGCGCACAGCCTTTGATGGAATTTTTAGGCATTCCGTCAACAACAAGGGCAAGCATTTATTTCTACAATACGAAAGATGACATTGATGCATTTTTGAACAGCGTGTCATCTGTCAGAAGGAGAATGGGATATGGAAAATAACAGAAGCTTTTACAATGAAATCCTGACCGATCACAATCTTCATCCAATGCACAAGCATCCGCTTGATACGGCAACGGCAAGCCTTGAGGGCGTAAACCCAAGCTGTGGTGACGACATTGTGCTTAATCTTAATATCAAAGACGGTGTGATTACAGACGGTTCGTTTACAGGTGACGGCTGTGCAATTTCCCAGGCGTCAGCCGATATTATGCTTGATTTGATCATCGGCAAAACAGTTGATGAAGCCGAACATCTGAAAGATATTTTCCTTAAAATGATTCAAGGCAAAGCAACTGACGAAGAAATTGAAGAGCTTGAGGAGGGCGGAGCATTGTCTGACATTTCTCATATGCCTGCCCGTGTAAAATGTGCAGTTCTCGGTTGGCACACATTTGAAAACATTGTAAAAGAATAATTTACTGAATTTAATATTTTATAAAACACATTCGGGGAACAGATAAAATAATTTCTGTTCCCCGATTTTTATTTAAAAAATCGGGATTAATGTATTAAAATAACTAATACAAATCTTGACAAATATTGTTTTAAAATAGTATAATAAAAGTGCAAAGAGGTGATACTTATGAAAAAGAAATGTACTCTCGTTTTAATATCCGTATTGACAGTTGCCTGCATTGTATCTGCATATTTGCTTTTCTTTTATAATCCTTCATTTAATATGGTTTACGATTCCGACACAGATTCATATTTTAACAACAGTTACCTGTCCTATAATGACGGAACGCTTGCAGCGGCAGATTACAGAAAAACTAAGGTTACGGCTTATGATTCAAAAAACAATTCAACCGTAAATTTGCCTTCAAACGGTTGTCTGATTAATGATAATTTATTTTATATTAACGGCAATAAGCTCTGCTGTCTTGATACAACAACAAACACACGAAAAATCATAGACACCGATTGCCGAAGTTTTGTTTGTAACAATGAAGTTATTGCTTACACAAAGAATGATTCCGTAATATTGAAAAACTCTGATACTCTTGAAAATATAGGAGATATTAAGTTTGATAATCAGATTTATTATATAAATATTTCAGATGGCAATCTCTATATTGTGGAGCGTATTTTTGAGGATGAAACAGATGAATACGGTTACAGCTTCAAAGTAGTAAAGCAGTATATTTTCAAAAAATATGACCTGAAATCCTGCAAATTGCTCAAAAGTAAAAATGCAAATTATGTAAACGTAATTCGCTATGTAACGGTATGCAAAGATACTTTCTATTTCTTTTGCGATGAAACCCAAACCGTAAACAATGTATGTCTTGATAAAGATGTAAATTATCCGACAATTCAGCATCCCGATGTTAAATTTATTACATCCAATAACGATTGTGTTTACTACATATCCGAGAAAACAGAATCGGCGATAATACTCAAAACGGTTGAAAGCCCTTATAACGGTATATGGAAACTCGAAGTCGGCTCTAATAAACCTGTTAAAATTGCTGACAAATGCGACTGTGACGAACTGCTTGCAACAAAGAATTTCTTGTATTGTTACACAATTAACTACATTTTGCCTCGAGGAGTGGCTAATTTATGGGTGAAAGGTTACTTAATTGATCAGCTTGCAATAAGCTGAAATTCATGAAAATACAGTAAGAAAGCATGATGATTTTTAACGGTCATTACTGCTAAAATTATTCACGCTTCTTTGTTATATATTCCAAATTTGCCGACAAAGCCGCATAATTTGTAGCATATTGGATTTTTTATAGTTATAATTAAATTGTAAAAATTATAATATCTGTTTTTGATTTTAGAAGTATGGTATGCTGATAAAATATTTAATGATATTTGCTATAATATAGACTTATCAAAATTTGGTGTTTAAGGAGAGAGTTATGAAAATCAAATTAAATTGCTATTATATGCTGAATACCCTTTTATTAATAAGCGGTATTGCTTTTGATTTCATATTGTTCTTGCATCCGTTTTTTATTTCTGTTGCAATGAAAATTATTATTGCAACAGTATTGTGCGTTGTGGTGATTTTAGATGTATTTGTTTGTAAACAATTACTGTCTGAGGGTAGTCCAAAAATGCCGAAAACGGAGTCGGTTTTTGTATCTGTTCTTACATTTGTTTTGTTAATATCACAAAGTATTTATCTGACAATTATTACACTTATGGGTGCAAATGAAATATTAGGTACGATAAAAGCTATTCATTATGTTGTGTTAATTTCTATAATTTTGTTAGTTGCAACTCGACTGCATAATAAGTACATAACTAAAAAACACACTTTAGCTTTTGTCATTGATATTATAGCAATTGTGATGTGTCTAATCATTTGTGCAAATTGCGTTTTGTGTCTTATAAACGGGAATGATTTGTTTAGTTATATTGCAATTAATGAATATAACAAATTGAACTCTTAATGAGGTGATATTATGCCGAATTTCAAAGAATTAAAAAATAAAATCAAACACGGAGATTTTCAGTTTGTATATGACGAACTTAAAAAATCCGACTTTGAATATACACTTGAGAACATTGAAAAAGAATTTTCATCGGTTGATAACCGAGATATGTTCTGTTATCTTCTTTATGTGGTTTCAAATGAGAATACACCCAAGCATACAATTCTGTTGTGTGATTATCTAATGTATTCAGGTACATTTTTCTACAATCGTGAAACAGTAATTAGATATTTGCTCGACAATTGCCTTGTTAAAAACGGCAATGATATCACGCTGATTGAGTGGATTTTGTCAATGTATGAATACAACCCCGATTCACCGTATAATGAGAAAGAAATTGCAAATTTCAATCGCATTTACGATTCTTTAAAATGATGGTGTTAACTATGAAAAATTTCAATTACAAAAATATTAAGTCGGTAGAAAAAATTCATTTACTTTTGTTGTTATTCATTATAATGTCTACGATAATTAATTTTATTGTAAACTTGATGAGTTGTACCGAAAACATCTTTTTGACAAGTCTGTGTTTGCCGATTCAGTTTGTGTCAAGGTTTGTTGTAAGTCATAATCCTTTTGAAATTTCAGTTTCAATTGTTTTAATAGCTGTAACTTTAATTATGTTGTTTTGGCTGTTTAAAATGTATTCATCGGATAACATTAAAAAGTGGCTTGCAAGCGGTATAACGGCAATTTGGTGCTTGCTAATCGGCTCAATTATACCTATTTTGCTTGATTCCGATTTAATCGGTCAATCTGTAAATAATCTCACATATGAAGAAAAAGCAAACGAACTTCTTTTGTGCGTATGGTTCGGAATTGCTTGCTCCATTTTCTGCGGAATTCTCTTTTTTATTCAAATTTCAAAGTATGCAAAATTTATGGATAGGAAATATGACAACCCTATGAAGGCTGTTGCATATGCAGAAAAGAAAAATAAAAAGGAATATTACCATACCTTGAAAAAGCCTTTGATTTTGCCGACTGTTTATGCAATTATTCCGCCGATTACCTGTAGTTTTCTAATATATTTTGGTGTCAAGTCTGCATTCCTCATTTGTTTTATTTATGTGTGTTTAGGTATAGGTATAGTGTATCATACGGCATACAATATTTCTGATTTTATAAAATCGGAAAATCAAAATATAAAAGTAACGTCAATACAAAATTATAAATGCAAACTAATTGTAATGCATATACTGCTGATGTTGTTGTATTGCATTTCATTGGTGATAATATTACTTTGTATTTAAAATATCGAAATCAGATAGGAAGTATACTATGGGAGATTGCCTTAAAAATTTATTTGTGCAACAATTTGATTCGTTTATGGCAGAACACGTTATAAGCAAAATATAAATTGTTTCAGTAAACTTTATAATGATATCTTTGCGAGAGTGTATCTGCTCTATCATTATGATAAAAATTATGACGAACTGCAATTTGATGTTATTCATAGTTTTACTCCATTGATATTTGAGATTGACACAAAGTGTATATGTGACGGAGATGATGATTTTTCATTAAGCCGTTTGTCAGGTGAGGAATATATTGCCGATGCAACCGATAAATCAGATGTTACAAATTGTATTAGCAGAATGTTTTCAAAATACAGTGAATTATATGAGTTATTTTTTAGTGCAAAATCAGTTTCCGAATATCTTGACAAATATCTGATGTATGACAAATTAATCTGCTCAGGGAAGGAAGAGATAGAAGAAACTAATGATTTTTTGGGATTAGACTTCATTTATATTTATTTGTATTTGAAAGAATATAACTCGGCAGAAAATGAAATTGAAAAGTATCTAAAAATGCTAAATGACGATATGAATGATTTAAAAAATTCCGCACATGTCAATTATGACGGAATCAGGGAATATGAAACAGACATATCAAATTTTAAAAATCTTAAAAATGCAATTTTATCTGACAATGTCAATGTACTGAAAATTGAAACAGATAAAATGAAAGACAATATAAAGATAAATCAAACAAAGCTGAAAAATTTATGAGGTGATACGATGTATTCGGAATTATTAAAAGCTTTTCAAAGCAATAAAAATTGCAGTTTTTATACAGATGATGAATGTGACAAGTTTATTTACGGCAAGATTATTGCACTTAACGAAGATGAGGTTGCAATTCAAATGTACAATACAGACGGAACTTGTGACGGTGTAATTGTAAAAATAGTATCTGATTTCTTCAGAATCGAGTATGATTCAAAGTATAATCAAAAAATGGAGAAACTGATTGAAACGGATACTTTTGAAGACAGCGTTGAAATTGACGGTAACGCTGTATTTGATTCCGCAATAAAATCCGCAATAATTAAAAACTTCATAGTAAGTATAGAATTGCTGCACAGCGGTAATGAGAATATCACGGGATTACCATTGTCGCTGGAAAACGGAATCTGCACCGTCAGACAGATAGACGATTATGGTTGTGATGACGGAGTAACTTCGTTTGTATTCAATACCGCAACGCAAATTACAATCAATGCAAAGTATGAAAAATTACTTTCAAGCTTAATGAACAAGTGATATGGAAAAATGTTTTGTTATCATATAAAATTAGTTTTTAATAGGAGGAATAGTTTTGAAAAAGTTTAAAGCTATATGTGAATCGGTGAGTTATTTTTTTATTTTTTCATTTACACCAATAATATGTGCATTAATAATTTCATTTATATATGTATGCTTTAGTAAAATAAATTTAAACCTCCCTCAAATGTCAACCTATGTTATGGAGATAATTGCTTGTTCATTAATTATGATTATTTTTATTTTATTCTAAAAGTAAAGAAATATAATTTTGTTGATAGTATAAAACTAAATAAAATAACTCTGCGTTCGGCATTGCCTTTTATTCTTTTAGGATTATCAGTATATTTTATTTTTATAATTCTATTAAATTGTATACCATTCTTTCAGGGAGAAGATACTGTTTCAAATACAAATGATTTGCACAAATCAGTCAATGGAATAAATGTAGTTTTTTTGTTTGTAGCCAAGAGTATATTAGCTCCAATTGTAGAGGAGGTTACATTTCGTGGCTTAATCTATTCAAAACTAAAATTGGCTTTTCCAATATGGGTATCATCACTTTTAGTTTCGTTGACTTTTGGTGTTATTCATTTTTCATCATCTATATTCACAGTATTGTCAGCAATTTTATTGAGTTTGATTTTTAATTACCTTGTTGATAAATATAATTCAATAGTACCTGGTATACTAATACATTCAGCTTATAATTTTACAGTTACATTTATACAATATAATATTAGATATTTTGATTTTGCGACATATGAAATTCCGATTATGGTCGTTTCAATTCTAACTTTTATCTTTTCTATAATATGTATTATTTTTAACACTAAGAAATTAAGTAGTAATTAGGGGTGAGAAGCAAGTGAAATTAAAAATACTTGGTTCTGTGTCAAGATTTAGCACAAAATAAAATGAGAAGTTCTGCCAACTAAGCTGCTGGCAGAGAAGATACCCTCTCAAACAATTACCCAGGTTCTTTGCACATTCAACCTGTGTAAGATCAGGGTGCTCTTTGCGATAGTTGATAGCATCCAACTTGAATTGCTTGGTGTGATGAGTTTTTTGTCGTGACATAATGAATTCCTCCTCTTTTTTATTATACAACACTTAAAGGGGATATCTCATTTTGTTTTGTACTATTTAGATGCTAACACTATACAGATGAATCATATCTCTTTTTTATAGACATATAGAGAATTTTATAAAGTTAGGTGATTGTAATGAAAAAATTCTTATGTATAAATATTAGCGTTATTTTGTTGTTTTTGTTTGCCTTGAGTGGTTGTAGTGAAAACATAGAGATTGCTGAGGATAATATATATAACTTCATAAACTATCAAAATGAAGAAGTATACGACATAGAGCAAATAGAGTTAAGTAATAGTTTGAGTAAAAGTTGTATCTCGTATAAATTTACATATATTTCTGATGGTTATCAAGTAAAAGCTTATATATCTATTCCTCTGAGTCTTGTTGAAAATCAATCGCTAGGAAAGTGTATATTGTATAACAGAGGAGGAAATAGCAAAATCGGTTTGCTTGGTGATGAAGATACCGCAAAACTTTGTGTATTGACAAATAGGATTATTGTTGCATCGCAATATAGAGGAGCAGATGGCGGAAGTGGTAAAGATGAGTTTGGTGGTAAAGATCTTAATGATGTTATAAAACTAATTGATTTGTGTGAAACACATTTTGACTTTATTAACATGAAAGATTTTTGTGTTGCGGGTGTTTCTCGTGGTGGTATGATGACTTATATGACTGCCAAGCAGGATAATAGAGTTAAAGGAATTATAGCTATATCTGCTGTTAGTGATTTGTTTCAATCTTACGAAGCTCGTGAAGATATGCAAAAATTACTTTACAACTATATTGGGACAACTCCTGAGCAAAACCCAGAAGAATATGAAAAAAGATCAGCTATTTATTGGACAGAAAAAATTACTGTACCTGTTTTGATTATTCATAGCAAATATGATGAACAAGTTTCTTTTTCACAAGCAGAAGATTTGTATAAAAAATTAAAGCAAAATAATAAACATATATATTTTAGTGTGCGTGATGATAATATACATGGCTTAAGTGATGGTGATCTCGAAGTAATACTAGATTGGCTTGATACAAATATTTAAGTATATAGGGCTAAGTTAACGAAAAGGATGTTAAATAAGTGCTTTTTGATGTTGATAAAAATAAATATGTAATGCAAATTGACTCGACAGATAGATTAATCAATAAGATACCTAAAATTGAGGCTCATCTAAAAGGAATTCGTCACAAAGCATTTTCTGTATTAATATTTAATAATGATGGTAAAATGTTAATACAATAAAGAGCTAAAATAAAGTATCATTCTGGTTCTGTGTCAAGATTTAGCACAAAATAAAATGAGAAGTTCTGCCAACTAAGCTGCTGGCAGAGAAGATACCCTCTCAAACAATTTTTCAAAATCATTAGGAGACATATAGTCGCAGTGGCTGTGAATCCTAACGATATTATAAAAGGTTTCAATATACTCAAATACAAGCCTATAGGCATGTTTGTAGTTAATGATATGAAATCTGTTAAGCCATTCTCTTTTGATTATGGTTGAGTTCATTCTTTGGACAGATAATCCCAAAACCGATATTGATAAAATTAGTCATTATATTGGTATCCAACCAACTGAAAAAAAGAGAATGGGCGAGATGAGGTGTTTGACATGACGGAAAACAATAAAATAGACTTTGAAACTATAGATTACAGTAAAGTCAATCCGAAAAAGTTAAACGGCAACAAACGTATTGTGAAGTCATATTTGATATATTTTGCTTTTGATGTTGTACTGACAGTTGCTATATTCTTGCTCACATTATTTAAACTGATTGATAGTTCTGATAACACGGTAAATACTGTGATATTTATATTAAGCGGAATATTGTGTTTGTGCCTTTATGCTAATAATTATTATAAATCGAAAGATTGGCGATTCTATGAGAGCCTTCGTTCTGATACGCTTACAAAACTGATTGCACTATTCTTTGTCATAAATGGTGTGTTGCTGCTTTTGACATTTAATTTAGCGGGTGTACATATTTCAATAGTAGCATCATGGGGCGGCGCATCATTATCTATTCTAATTAATAATATAGTTGCTTATTTAGATGACTTAAACAAAATGTACACAACATCGAAATATGATACGGCTATAAAATTTTTGAAATTTTGGTCAGTATTTATATTGTTTGCTATGTTTGCATATGGTTATTCAAGCATTGGCAGATATGAATATATGACTTTTAGATAAAGTAAATATTAATAAGTATTGCTTTTTACAATGTCTATTGCTACAATACAATAAGAATATGTATTTTCATTGCGTAAAAAGCGTATATACAAAAAGACCGACTTCAAAATCAAATTTGAAATCGGTCTGTAAATTTTTAAAAAATCCGAACGGAATTTGTACTATTCGATTACATCATCATTGCTCAAATTCTTGATATACTCCCGTTCCTGCTTGCTTTTTACAGCGAAAATTGTTTTTATTTTCCTAATATATTCCTTGCAAGCTTTATTGTTCTGCTTGAACAGAATACAAATTTCTTGTGATGATAAACAGCTTTACAGCTATGTAAAATTTTTATACAGATATAATGATGAAATAAAAAATATCGGAATAAGAATAAACCTCCTGCACAGAGTAAAATCCGTTGCAGGAGGTTTTGTTGTACGAAAAATTATATGGGCTTAATTATTGGCATATTTGTTGGAATCTATATGTAAAATTCGGTTGAAAAAATATCTGTTACAGAACCTGAAAATATGCATTATTGATACTTTGTTGGGACAGGGCACACATCAGTTCTTGCTGTTTGCAATTGCCTGATCAATCAACTTTTGCAGCTTTTCAGACTGCTTTTCGGAGGTTATTGCACCGACAATCGGCTCTCCCACAATATTACCGTTTTTATCGACAACATAAGTTGTGGGGTAGGAGTACAATCCGGATGTGAATTCTCCGGCTTTACTTTTTGAATCAAACCAAATGTTTTTGTAGGTCACACCCTTTTTTGCCAGAATATTCTTTGCGTCAGAGATAGCCGTTTTGTCACCGTCAAGTGTAAATGAATTGATTCCGACTACTGCTCCGCCTTTTTTTGCAAGCTGTTTATTCAGAGCTTCCAGGTCGGCAAGTTCTTCCACGCAGGGATTGCAGGTGGTAAACCAGAAGTTTACTACAGTAACGGTATTTTTTGCAAAAAGCGTACTGCTCTTAACTTCGTTTCCGTCAAGATCCTTGCCGTCAAATGTCGGGAATTTCATCAGATTATCCTTTTCGATGGGCTTACCGTTTTCCGCCGGAACGCTCATATCTCCATCAGACGGTTTTTCTCCGCATCCGGGAAATTTTTGTTCCAAAACCGTCAGCTTTCCTTCAATTTCCTTAATCTCTTCGGCGCCTTTATTAAGCAGTTTCAACTCATCTGCACTGAACTGATCCTTGATACCGTCAATCGTTTTCAGAAGAAAATCGCCGTAGTTTTTGCCGTCCTCATTCATCGCCATACCTTTATCGGCTGAAGCAAATACCTTTTCCCAAAGCTTGCTGTTTTCGGAAAGAATAGCATTTTCCTGTGCCATCAGTTTTTTATGTAGGTCGGCAGCCTCGTCTTTTGTTTTCGGATTTACAGCTGTCAGCATAGCCGTTTCGCTTTTCTTATTTGCAGTAGTATTCGTCGTATTGCCTTTGGCTGTGCCACAGGCGGCAAAGCTTAACAACATCATCAGGGCAGTCAGCAAGCTTAAAATTTTAGTCGTTTTCATAGTGTTTACTCCTTTTCTGTTTCAATTCCTGTTTTAATTTCTGTTTTAATTTCTGTTTCAATTTTTTGTTTTGCTGTTTCCGCTTTTTTAGCGGGACAATCATTTTCTTTTCCTTTGCCAAAGCCGTAGCAAAAGCTGACCGCCTCGACAGGACAGGCACGGATACACTTACCGCAGCGTATGCATTCGGTATGGTTGGGAGTTTTGGTTACATCTACATCCATCTTGCATGCTTTGGCACATTTTCCACAGGAAATGCACTTGTGTTTGTCTACTTTCATTCCGAAAAGTGACACCTTGTTAAGCAATGCATAAAATGCACCGAGAGGACACAGCCACTTGCAGAACGGTCTGTAGAAAAGTACACTCAGTACGATTACTGCGATCAATATGCCCAGCTTCCACGAAAAGAGCGTACCAAGTGCGGCACGGATTCCCGAATCGACAGCGGAAAGAGGGATTGCCCCCTCGAGTACCCCTTGAGGACAAAGATACTTACAGAAAAAAGGATCTCCCATATCCGCATCGTTTGTAATGAGCATCGGCAGTAAACATACAGCAAAAAGCAAAACTGCATATTTTATGTATGTCAGCGGTTTCAGCTTTTTAGTGGGAAGCTTTTTTGTCGGCACCTTATGTAACAGTTCCTGAAGCCATCCGAACGGACACAAAAAACCGCAGATAAACCGCCCGAGCAGAACCCCTATCAATATGAGGAATCCTGTGATATAATATGAAAAACTGAATTTTGACGAACCCACCACTGCCTGAAACGAGCCGATTGGGCAGGCTCCCGATGCCGCAGGACAGGAATAGCAATTCAGTCCGGGCACACAAACAGCCTTTCCTTTGCCTTGATAAATTCCGCCCTTAAAAAAATTCGGCAGATGAATATTACTCAGCAAAGTTGCTCCTGCTTGAATAAGCCATCGAAAGCGTGAGAGAAACTGCGATACACCGCCTCTTTTTTTCTTCGGTTCTTTGTTATCCAATTCCCACACACTCCAAACACAGCCGGATTGCCTTGCTTAACACGGTTTCTGCTTCTCCTCGCAGAGCTCCGTAACACAGCATCGTAATTCCGCAGATAATCAGTACGATCTGAAATACGGCTTTTTTCTTTCGAGTCAATTCGGTCACCCCTTTCTTTTGTGCTTTCATTGTAGCACAGAGGATGTAAAATCTCTGTTAAGAACGAAAATTTAACAAAAACTTTATGCCTTAGCGATATAATTAAATTATCAAAGAAATATTAAAACATAACAAGGAGAGTTTTTATGCGTATTTTAGTAATTGAAGACGAGCGTGCGCTGTGCGAGACAATTGTTCGCAGCCTTAAAAGATTGGCATACAGCGTTGATTTTTGCTATGACGGAAACAAAGCAAATGAGTTGCTCGGAATGGAAAAGTACGATCTTGTTTTACTTGATCTTAATTTACCCGGTGCAGACGGGATGACGGTACTGCGAACTCTGCGACAAACCGACAGAGATACCGGAGTGTTAATTCTTTCGGCACGCTGTGAGGTTGCCGACAAGGTGGAGGGACTGGATGCCGGAGCAAACGATTACCTGACAAAGCCTTTTCATTTGGAGGAGCTTGAGGCAAGAATACGCAGTCTGACTCGCCGGCGGTTTACACAAAACAATGTTGTTTTGAACTGTGGAAAGGTTGCTTTTGACACCAAAGCCCGTGTTGCCGTTGCTGACGGTCAAGAGCTGTCACTTACCCGAAAAGAAATCGGAATACTTGAATATTTACTTCTTAATCAAGGCCGCCCCGTCAGTCAGGAAGAACTGCTCGACCATGTTTGGGATAACAGTGTTGACAATTTCAGCAATTCAATAAGAGTACATATTTCTGCATTACGAAAGAAACTGCGTGCGGCACTCGGCTATGACCCGATTCGCAATCGCATTGGTGAAGGATATGTTATGGAGGAAGAAAAAGTATGAAAAAGCTATCCTTGCAATGGCGCATAACTCTGATGACTGCACTTCTTATCGGAGCCACCTGTATTTTTATGAATGTTCTTATCGGCTATTCCGGCAGCCATTATATGGATTCCATAGGCTCTTATGTTACAGGTTACGGAGATACGGACAAAGGAGAACCTGACTTTTTCGATCCCGAACACGAAAAGCTTGATCGTGAATTGACTATCGTAATTAACGGAGCACAGGAATCCTTTATCGCTACCAATTGGTATATTACGGCGGCGGCAACATTGTTAGGCGGTGTGCTTGCGTATTTTTTAAGCGGGCATGCACTGAAGCCTCTGCGTACTTTTACCGCTCGGGTTGAAAAGGTTCAACCTAACAATTTGACGGATATGAAGATAACCGAAGAAGTTCCGCCTGAACTGAGACAGTTTGTCAAGTCGTTCAATCGGATGCTTGACCGTCTTGATGAGGGATTTACCGCTCAACGACAGTTCACGGGAAACGCCGCACATGAGTTGCGCACGCCGCTTTCGCTTATGCAGGCACAGCTTGAACTTTTTTCGGCAGAGCATCCCGAGGTATCGCCTGAAACGGCGGAGTTTCTCCGATTGTTGCGTGAGCAGACCGAACGAATGACGCAAATGACAAAAACCCTGTTGGAAATGAGTGAGCTTCGCACAGTATCGTGTGCTGACCGCATAGAGATAGCTCCTATGGTAGAAGAGATTTTCACTGACCTTGCGCCCCTTGCAGAGAAGAACAACGTTACACTTGAAAGCACGGGCGATGCTGTTATGACAGGCAGTGACACGCTGATTTATCGTTTGTTATATAATCTGACCGAAAACGCTATACGCTATAACCGTTTTGACGGTACAGTGAATATTACCGTAACGCACAAAGATAATCAGCTTGTTATTACGGTTGCGGATACCGGCTACGGCATCCCCAAACAATACAGAGAAAGTATTTTTCAGCCCTTCTTTCGTGTGGATAAATCCCGAAGCAGAGAATACGGCGGAGTTGGATTGGGACTTTCTTTGGTGTGGGAAATCGTTGCACTGCACAATGGTAAAGTTCGTGTGGAAGAAAGTTCGGAAAAGGGTACTGCTATAGCAGTAAAGTTCCCTACAAATGCGATAAAAATTTAATATTTTGCGATTTTTTCTTAATTAATTGTTGAAATTGCCGTAGCTCTGTGCTATACTATAATTAATTAATCGATTAGTTATCAAAAGGAAGCAAACATTATGAGAACAACAGAGGAACAGCACAACGAGCGTAAGAGGGAAATAATGGAAAAATGCTTTGAATGCTATGCTGAAAACGGATTGACCGGTACGGGCATCAAGGCTTTGGCGGCAGCGTGTGGCTGTACAACGGGAAATCTGTATTCCTATTTCAACAGTGTTGATGAACTGATTATTGAATCAACTGCATACTGTATGGAAAAGGTCGAGGATGATTTTATGGAAAAAGCTCCCACCGATCCGAAGGATGTTGTTCGATTTGTGAAAGAGGTTCCGTATTGGACCGCAAAGAAGCACGGCAAAAAATATCGGCTGATGTATCAGGTCTATACCCATCCGAAATATATTGAGCACGGCAAGAAATTTTTTGAGGGGGTGAATGAGCGCTATACCGAGTATGCCAAGCGGCTTGAGCCGAAAATCGGCATTCCGTACACGGTGATTACACCGCTCATTTTTATATTTGTCCGTGCCTGTGTACACTATGCTATGTTTGAGGATGAATATTATTTAAAAACCCAAATGGAGGTCTTAAAACAGGGTGTTGCCCTGTTTACTGATAAATACCGTTCACAATATTTGAGAGGAGGCAATGATAAATGAAAAAACGAATATACTGTATTACTACCGCACTCTGTCTTGTGCTTTGCATCGTACTTTGCATTGCATTTGCTGCCGTATGCAGCAAGGCGGAAAACAGCAAAACTCTGTTGCCGGAGGTGCGAAACAACGGCACAGCAATCCAATGGAGAGATACCGCCGAAGAGGAATGGCACGATCTTGTAGCTCTTAACACGCTCAGAGGTACTGACGGAAAGAACGGTCTTGACGGCAAAGACGGTACTGACGGAAAAGACGGTGCTGACGGTAAAAACGGTACTGACGGCAAAAACGGTCTTGACGGCAAAGACGGTACTGACGGTAAAGACGGTGCTGACGGAAAAGACGGCATTGACGGCAAAAACATAGAGGTACAAAGAACAACAGAATATATACAGTGGCGCTATGAGGGAGAAAACTGGCAAAACCTTGTTGCCATTTCCGATATAAAAGGACCCACAGGGCAGAACGGTAAAGACGGAGCAAACGGAAAAACACCGGAGTTCCGTGTAAATGAAAACAATCTTCAATGGCGTTATGTCAGTGACGAAATATGGTTAAATCTTTACGATCTTTCAAATTTGAAAGGTCTTGACGGAAAAGACGGAATCGACGGAAAGAACGGTGTCGATGGTCTTGACGGCAAAAACGGCGATACGCCGTTCATCGGTGAAAATGGCAACTGGTGGCTCGGAGTGACCGACATTGGCGTAAAAGCCGCAGGTGTTGACGGTGAAAAAGGCGACAAGGGAGATAAAGGAGATGCCGGACAGAACGGTAAGGACGGAGCAAACGGAAAAACACCTGAGTTCCGTGTAAATGAAAATAACCTACAGTGGCGTTATGTCGGCGATGAAATATGGCTTAACCTTTATGATCTTTCAATTTTGAAAGGTCTTGACGGTGTTGACGGCAAGGACGGTGCGGACGGTAAGGACGGTATAAACGGCAAAGACGGTGTTGACGGTAAAGATGGTGTTGACGGTAAGGACGGAACAAACGGACAAAACGGTTCTGACGGCAAAGACGGCAACACCCCGTTCATCGGTGAAAACGGCAACTGGTGGATTGGAACGACCGATACGGGAGTGAAAGCCACAGGTGTTGACGGTGAAAAAGGAGACAAAGGAGACACTGGTGAAAAAGGCGAAAAGGGTGACAAAGGAGATAAAGGCGACAAGGGTGATGCAGGTCAGAACGGCAGCTGTTCGGGATATTTTTACGGAGAGGCAAACGCTCCGAGGACAGTACTGAATAATAGTCGTGTCTATATTTCTGTCTACGAAAAAATAAACAAGGGCGGCTTGATTTCATCCTACAGAAATAATATTACACTCAAAAAAGGACATATTTACAATGTCTGCTTAAGTGGTTCTCTTGAAGTTGGTTCAAACGAATTTAACAACAGCGGCAATTACTCTATTCAGATGACAGACGGTTATGATGACGATCTGTGCAGGGAGCTTACACGAATAAAAAGAGACGGGGCAAAAATACCGTATACCAATGATCAACATTCCTTTAATTTCAACAGAATGTATGATGCGTCAAATAAAGACATTACATTGCAGTTGAGTTTTGAAAATTCGGCATACAATACTTATCTCGGTGGCTTCAGAGGTACTATTACAATAACTGCTCTTGATTAAATTTATATAACGGAGGTGGCGAAAAATGAAAAAACGAATACTTAGTATCCTGCTGACTTTATGCATGATGCTCTGCCTTACGCCGATAAGCGTGTTTGCCGAGGAGGTTGGGGCAGGGGGCTCTGCTGCGATACAGCTTGGTGCAGATGCACTAAGTGTGTTAAGTAAAAATGTAAACACAGCGACCGCACCGACTGTGTATTTCGGGCAAAACCATGAAAATAATCCCGCTGCATGGCGAGTTATCGGTTATGACGGAAACGGTGTTACAAGCTCACAGGGGGATATTACCCTGCTTGCGGCAGGCGCTATGGGAGTTATACCATTTGCCGATACCATATTAAACAACGAATACGCACCGAGTAATTTGAAAACCGCGATAGATGCGCTTGCGGAAAAGCTGACGACAGAAGAAAATGCTGCCGTAAAGAAACGGGCGCTTACAAGCGGAAGTTACGACGGAGAGAATACCGACTGTGTAGCGGGAGGGCAGGTGGATAACGCTGTATTCTGGCCACTTTCCGCAAAAGAGGCTATTGCTGTAAACAACGATCTGCGTGCCTTGGAGCCTGCACATCCGAATTGGGTGACAAGCGGTTGGTGGCTGCGCTCCCCCGGCTCCAATAAATATTATGTCGCCGTCGTGCGTAGTGATGGTTCTGTCCAATACTCTGGGTACTCTATGCTCATTTTCAATAATCATCGGACTGTTCGTCCCGCTTTTAACTTAAATCTGAACCCTGTCCTTTTTGCATCTGCCGCCGTGGGCGGAAAGCCTGACGGAGGATTGACCCCGATTCCCGAATACAGCGGAAGTGAATGGAAATTGACGCTTTTAGATAGTAGACGCAATTTTGCCGTAACGGAAAAAACTGTCAGCGCCGCCCCCGACGATACCGTTACGCTGAATTACAAAGGGGCGACCACAGGGAAAAATGAATATATCTCTGTCATCCTGGCGGATAACAACGGCGCACAGTATTACGGCAGAGTAGCACAACCTACTGCCGAAAGCGGAACGGTTGAAATCAAAATCCCGTCTGACATTGCACCGGGCGACTATACCATGAAGGTATTCAGCGAGCAGTATAACGGTGACTGCAAGACCGACCTTGCAAGTGCTTTTGCGGATGTCACGCTGACGGTGGAAAGTCAGCCTGACGAGCAGTTTACCCTCACCCCTGGCGGCAGATACTATTTTGACCTTTCGGCAATGAATATTTCGGGAACGGTAAACAGCAATTTGCCTGACAGCACACTGCATTATGTGCCTTTTACCTATGCAGGCACGGTGGACGCCTATGTGCTGAAACCGGCATCCAACCATGTAGAAGATTCCTCCGAGCAGGCCTCTGTGACCAAAGACAAGAACGCACAGTACGGATATGCTTACGAGCACAGTCTGTTCATTGCCGACTACAGGGTTACTACCAACATCAGCTGGATCGACCTGAACAATGCAGGTTTCATTTTCGGTAAAACCAACACTGCGGGTGGCATAAACTACACCCTTCGTGCACCCACAATGGGCAGTATCTATAAGAGTCCTATGCGCGGAGCTCCTGCCAACAACGAGTGGGATCAGATCCTCACCAAGAACTCCGATTTCATAAAGGAGCTGGATAACAATCGTAATATCTCCCTTTTCTGGGGGCAGGACACCTCCCGTTCTTACGATTTCAACATTCGTAAAACCACACGCAATTCAGTGAATAATTTTATGGGCACGACTGAAAGCAGTAGTTATGGTATCTGCTTCCGCCCCGTCCTTGAAGTCATGAACCCCGACACGCTTGGCTCTGACGGACTGAAAGCCGTTACCCTTGACCTTGGCGGCGGAAAGCTGGGTAACAGTTCCGAGGATATTCAAATCATCGTGAAAAACGGCAGTACATTTACCGCTCCCGCATCCGATGGTCTGACCCGCCCGGACGGAAATACAGACAGCTACTTCATGTGGCTTGACGGCAATGGCAATTCCTACGAACCCGGCGG